>Ga0187892_10000291_pt1 | contig 135313 bp, 116 predicted proteins | sample MA1701073metaG_FD_139345 | JGI IMG/M metagenome (GOLD analysis project Ga0187892, IMG submission 139345) | Bio-ooze microbial communities from a basaltic lava cave in the Kipuka Kanohina Cave System on the Island of Hawaii, USA - MA170107-3 metaG ... | reverse complement strand
TTTTCCGGCTGTTCTGATGTTTGATTCAAGTTTGATTTGTGTCCTGTGATGATCTCTTACTGCGGCGCTCAGACGCCTATCATTACAGACTTTGCCCAATTTTCAAAACTTGCAACCAGTTCGATGTTACGGCGGGGAGATTCCGACGCCCAATCTTGATACGCTGGCGGCAAAGGGAGTGCGCTTCACGCAGTTTTACAACACGGCCCGTTGCTCGCCCACGCGCGCAAGCTTGCTGACCGGACTCTATCCGCATCAAGCCGGGATGGGGCATCTGGATAACATCATCCGTGAAGGTTCGTTGGGCACTACGGGTAAGCTCAACGATCATTGCGTAACGATGGCCGAAGCGCTCGGCGAGGCTGGCTATTTCACCGCGATGGCGGGCAAGTGGCATCTCGGTCAGCAAAACGGCACGCCGCCCTGGCAGCGCGGCTTCGATCGCGCGCTGAACCTGCGCGCCGGAGGCATTTTCTTTCCCAACCAGAATTTTCAAGGCGGCGGTGATGAACTGACCCGGCGAGGGCAGGAGCCGCTCTACCTTGACGGCAATCCTATCCCGCGCGACTCGGCAGTGCTGGGGCAGAACTGGTACTCGACTTTTCTGTGGGCGGATTTCGGATTGAAGTTCGTGGACGAGGCGCTGAAAGCCCGTAAGCCTTTCTTTCTTTACCTTCCGCATAACGCGCCGCATTTTCCGTTGATGGCGCCGCAGGAACTGATCGCCAAATATCGCGGCAAATACAAAGCCGGTTGGGACAAGCTGCGCGAAGAGCGTTACCGCCGGCAGATCAAAATGGGATTGATTGACGCCCGCTGGCCGCTCAGCCCGCGCGGAACGGAATCTCCCGCCTGGGATTCGCTGTCGGACGAAGAGAAGGAACGCTTCGATCATCTGATGGCTGTGTATGCGGCGATGATCGAGGCGATTGATACAAGTGTTGGGACGCTGGTGAAGGGGTTGCAGGCGCGTGGCGCATTCGACAATACGTTGATCCTCTTTCTGTCGGACAACGGCGGCAACGCCGAATCAGGCCCGGAGGGACGCTTCAACGGCGATCCTCCCGGCGGGCCGAATTCAAACCTGTATCTGGGGATGAACTGGGCGGCGCTCAACAACACGCCCTTCCGCCGCTTCAAACACTTCACGCACGAAGGCGGCATTTCTACTCCACTGATCGCGCACTGGCCGCAAGGCATTCCGCGCAATCGTCACAACCAGCTCGAACATCAACCCGGCCACCTGGTAGACCTGATGGCGACCGTCATTGACGTGACCGGAGCGAAGTATCCGCGCGAGTTCAAGGGCAAGACCATTCAGCCGATGGAAGGCGTCAGCCTGCGTCCCGCCTTCGCCGGGCGACCGCTCAAACGCATACAGCCGATCTTCTGGGAACACGAAGGCAATCGCGCGATTCGCTCAGGCAGGTGGAAGCTCGTATCAAAGTACATGGATGGATGGGAGCTTTACGACATCACAGCCGACCGCGTTGAGCGCAACGACCTGGCGGCAAAGCATCCCGACATTGTCAAAAAACTCGCGGCGGAGTGGGAAGCCTGGGCCAAACGCGCCAATGTTGATCAATGGACGGGGCCGCGCCGGACGAATTGGGGAGATGTGCCGCCGCAAAACAGACCCGCAAACTAAACGAACCATCAGATGAAACGATTCCTGCTGCTGGCAATCATCGCGCTATCGCCGCGACTGGTCACTGCCGCCAAACCAATCTCTATCTTCAGCGACTTTGAAGGCGGCGCGCTGGGCAAAATTGAACGCGTGTCGGAAACGCATTTTCGCTGCGGCGTGAAAGGCGAGAGCGATCAGGACGGGCGCAATCGCCAGGCGAACTGGTATTACTTTCGCGTTGACGGCGCCAAGGGGCAATCGCTCACGATTGATTTGGTTGATTTGCCTGGCGAATACAACTATCGCCCCAATCGCGGCGCGGTCACGGGCGACACCTTGCCCTGGTACAGCGAAGACAATCAACGCTGGCGGCAGATCGAAACGGCTGAATACCAGGCCGATACGCCGCTGCTGCGGATTCGCCTCACGCCGCGCACAAATCGAATTTGGATCGCGCACGTCCCGCCTTACACGAACCAACATCTGCAACGATTGCTGCGCAAATTCAAAACGCATCCTGCGCTGCGCAGGCAAGTCGTCGGTAAGACCGCGCAGGGTAGAGAGATGCTGCTGCTCACGATCACTGATGAACGCGCGCCCGATGCGCAAAAGAAAGTCCTCTGGTTGATGTTTCGCCAGCACAGTTGGGAAGCGGGTTCGTCGTGGGCGGGCGAAGGCGCGTTGCGATTTTTGCTTTCGGCTGATCCGGTCGCGGCTGAGATGCGCCGGACCGCGATCTTCAAAATCTTCCCCTGCGGCGATCCCGACGGCGTCGCGCGCGGCGGCGTGCGCTTCAACGCGAACGGCTTCGACCTCAATCGGAATTGGGACGCCGTGGACGAAACGAAAATGCCGGAGATTGCGGCGCAGCGAAAAGCGATTCTCGATTGGGTGGACGCGGGGTGGCGCGTGGATTTGTTTCTGACGCTGCACAACACCGAGACTGCGGAATACCTGGATGGGCCGCCGGACGCCGAGGGACGGTATCGTCCGCTGATGGAGCGATTTTTCAAGCTGCTTTCCGAAAACAAAACCTTCGCGCCGAGCCGTCCGCCACGATTTGCCGAGGCTTCAACCACGATTGACAGGCCGGGGCGGATGACGGTGATACAGGGGTTGTACAAAGACCGCCAGCTTCCGGCCTTCCTGATTGAACAGAGGATCACCCGGCATCCGAAGCTTGAGCGTCAGCCGACGCCGGAAGACCGCAAGCAGTTTGGAGCCGATTTGGCGCAGGCGATGTGGCGGGCAGTGAAGCAATAGTTTTGTGGAGATCAGCGTTCAGCTTACGGACGAGTTGAACGCTTTCGACTCATCGTAGATGGCGACTGGCGAAAGCTTTATTGTCTGGCCGGCATGCCTTACCATCCATCTTCCTTTAATTTCAAAACAAACATAAGGAGCGATAAATCGTGGTCAAAGAACTTCGTTCAATCGGGACGGCGACGCTCGTCTTGCTGCTGGCGTGCGGGGCGATCTTCATTCACGGTCAAGCGCCAGGCGTTACCCAAACAACCCAAGGCATGCGCCCGCGCCACGTCATCTTGATTTCGGTAGACGGCCTGCCGCCGGATTATTACACCGCGCCGGAGAAACTGGGGCTGAGCGTTCCGACGTTGACGATGATGAAACAGGGCGGCGCGCATGCGGAAGGCGTGGAGGGAGTTTATCCGACCGTGACCTATCCGCAGCACACGACGATGGTCACCGGCGCGCGGCCGGCGGAGCATGGCATTGTCCAGAACCGCATCTTCGAAGCGCCAACCGAGCCGCAGACGCGCTTCTGGTATTGGTACTCCAAGGCGCTGAAGACGGAGACGCTCTGGACGGCGGCGAAAAAAGCGGGACTGACCACCGCCGCCGTCGGCTGGCCGGTGACGGTCGGCGCTGAGATTGATTACAACGTCCCGGAGATTTACGAACCGGGCGAAAGTCCGGCGACCTGGAAATGGACGGCCAAGCATTCGACGCCAGGGTTGCTGGAAAAGGCGCTGGGCCCCGATCTGAAGAAAGACAGCAGCGTGGATGAGCGCCTGACCTCAGTCAGCGAATTCATCATCAAAAACCATCGGCCCAACCTGCTGCTGCTCCATTTGATCGAACTCGACGGCGCGCATCACCGCAACGGCCCGCGTACCAAACCCGGCATCGAAACCGCCGAACGCGAAGACGGCTACATCCGCCGCATCGTGGAAGCGACGCGCCAGGCAGGCATCTACGAGCAGACGACGTTTTTCGTCGTCTCCGACCACGGCTTCGCCAGCATTGATAAACGCTTCTCGCCAAACGTGGCGCTGGCCAAAGAGGGTTTGATCACGCTCGACGCCGCAGGGAAGGCGACGGCGTGGAAAGCGGCGGCCTGGCCGGCGGGCGGCTCCTGCGCGATCGTCTTGAAAGACGCGAATGACAAGGAGACCGAAGCGAAGGTCAACGCGCTCTTTTCCAAATGGGCGAAGCAGCAGAACAGCCCGATCAAACAGATCGTCACTCGCGCGGAACTGCGCAAGCTGAAAGCCGTTCCCCAGGCGGCGCTGATGTTGGAAGCCGCGCCGGGTTATTCCTTCAACGACTGGCTGACGGGGACGGAAGTGGGCGATTCGGGAGAGACGTACAAAGGGACGCACGGTTATTTGCCAACCGACCCCCGGATGCGCGCCTCGCTGATCATTTATGGGCCGGGCGCGCGCGCCGGCGCGAAACTTCCGCTGGCGCGGATGATTGACCTGGCGCCGTCCATCGCCGCCCTGCTCGACCTGAAGCTCCCGCGAGCGGAGGGGAAGCCGTTCAAAGGGCTGCTCAATACACGATGAACCTGGAGCGGATCGCTTGGTTATAATCCGCTGGCGGAGATCGGCGCCTGGAATCTGGACGACGAGCAGACGATCCGGCAGGCCCTGCGAGGTGCCGGTGCCATCGTCTATCTGGTCGGCGTTCCCTACACGGACTTTCACCTTCATCCTGTCCTGATGCGCCGGACGCTCGATGCGGCGGTTGCGGAACACGTAGACCGCCTGATTCTGATCGGCACGCTGTATGTGTTTGGCCGACCGCAAACCGAGCGCATCGTGGTCAGACCGCTGGATACGCCATCGGCCTTCAGGCGGGCGTGGAATCTCGGCGGATCAGGCGTCACGACGCAGCTTGAATTGATGCGAATGGCGGTTGACGGCTCTCCACGCCACATGGCGGCAGGCAAAACGATGCTACGCCTGATGGGCCTCTTCGATCCGTTCTTGAAGGAATTGGTAGAGATGCACTACCTGATGACCGATCCGCTCATCGTGGATGACTCCGCGCTCCAACAGCTTCTTGGAGGTGTTACGAAGACGCCTTACAGCGAGGGTGTGAAGCAGTCATTGGCGGCGGCTGGCTGAAGGCAGTCTTATTTCAAGATGCGGCGACACTCTGCCTGTTGCCAGATGCGGCGCAGTTGGAGATTTCTATCAACGCTATCGTCACTACTACTTTGAATTGATCTACTCATTCGCCAATAAACACGTCCTCTTAGGGGCATTTGTCGCTCAGCGCAGAGCAATCAAGGAATATGTGGAAGATTGTGATCAGCATCTGGTTTTCGCGTTGATGCTTACTGATCCATTCATCAGCCAAGTGAGATATGATGCCAGTTTTTGATAGCTTTTCAGTGATGCGGAACTGATTGGCTGAATCTTCATCGAAACGCCTCTCTAGCGCAATTGCCCAATAACTGATGGTATCGGTTTGCACGTAACCGACCATTGCCACTTCTGGACAATCAGCCGCATATCTTCCTTGTAAGAAACGTAGGATGCCTTCGCCACCAAGGTAGTCACCAAGCGTTTGGTTTGGCCTGCATAATCGCTTTGCCTCAAAAATGTATTGGGGGCGAGGCTTGCGGAAACTACTTTCAATGATGATATCCATTCGCACTCTACGCTTGCCAATACGCCTTTCACCCGCAACCGGGTTATCCTCTTGCAGGCTATATCTGTCAAAACGTTCTTCTATATCAGGGGAGTTGAGTTTGGCTCGGATGGCCTCGGCGATGAATCCGGTGATTTCAGTTTCTTCCCGCTCAGGTGCAATCAAATGGCGCGCGGCCAGATAGCCCCAAGCCAACAACTGATGTGCATCTTCTCGGAAAGACACATCGTATTCACGCCAGATCGCATTCTTGCTTTCAGCGCCTGCCATTCATCGCTACCTCCCGCTCACCGGAGCTGCCGGACAGCACTTCCGCAATCAGATCATCAGCGTCATTGAGTGCTTGTGTTTTTGTCCAGTCAATCAGGCGCGGGGCTTTGCAGATGTAAACTTTCGGGCCGTCAAATATACGCAGGCTACGCTGAACGTAGACCCACTGGCTGAACTGTTGCCGCAGTTTTTGCTTGAGCCGGCTAAGTGACGTCTTCATATGTCCATTTGTATTGGCGAAGCTTACTTCAAGCTGGTACCCAGCGTGAGTCGCTTCTACTTCGCAAATCATCATTTCTTGATTCGGTGAGAGAACGAATGAAATTCTATGGCGGACCCGGCCTTTAGTGAAGGCGTCAAGCTCATCACGCAAAAGTTGGCCATACGCCAATAAATCAATTTCTTGAGGATGTTGACTGGCAACCACTTTGATTTTACCTTTATTCACCGAGAGCCGAACATTCATAAAGTCTTTGGCTAAAATGGCAAGGTTCTTAGGCATCCCCAGAATTTTCTCCACACCTTCGTCAATTATTGCCTGAAATCGCTCTTGTAACTCCTCATTCATCTGTTGAACTCCTGCCTCTTCCGCAGCTAAAGCCCTTTGCAAGCTGGACAGTTCATCAACTTGTTCGGGAGTGAAGAGTGGGACAGGAAGCTGCTTAAGTTCACTAGGATAGACTAAATTCCGTCCTACCCCCCAAGCCGAACTCGAAAAGAAAAGGCTATATTGGGCAACACTTGAACTTAAGAATACAGAAAGTGCACGTAATTCGTTGGCATCACGCAGAGGTGCAGAGATTCTTTTATTGGGATTGATCAGAATAAAGTCTCTGTCACTGAATACAAAATAAGCCGCATTAAGTATTAGATAGGCACCCGCTGCTTCCTTAAGGCTTGATACGCCAGTGCGCTCTCTTACGTAGCACCGGCTACTAGGGATTTTTTGGAAAGCCTGCTCAGGAACAGAAAAACGCCTTCCTGATTTCGCCATCGTTGCAGCATCAAATAACTCCCGCCCTTCAAGCTCTGGAGCTGGTGCAATAACATACTTTACTTCTTTATCGGGGGGGGGCTGCTCCCTTAATGATATCCCCTCATGGATATGCCAGCCCTTTGTGCCGCATAATTTTTCTAGGTTCGCTGGAAATAACTGCCGCAACTGGTGAATTGCTCTTTTATCCCGATAGCTTCCCCATAGCGCTAATTTCCAAGTAAGAGAGTTCCCTTTTTCAGCGTCTCTAGTATCTATTGTTATAATCTCGTCTTCATTGATGGTTAGTATCCATGTAGCTGTTTTTTCGTCACCTGTCCAAATCTGACTTGCCACCTGATTAATGAGAAATGGGCCGTAATGAATTATCGAAGCCTTACTTTTTTCTGGTGACGCCTTACAGTATGTAATTGTTGCAGCGGGTTCATCGCCTCTGTCTTTGAACATGACATACGCAAAATTGGCAAAGTTAGTAACCCTAACAACTTCGTGTTGGCTAAAGAATTCTTGGCGATACCTTTTTGACTTATGATTGAAAAGAGTTTTGGCGTGCAGAACCAACCCTGCACTGCCATTTTCACTGAGCAAATCTGTCACACGCCAACTGAAAGCCTCTACAACCCTATTATCTCCCACTGGTTTCTCGAGGCGATTCTTTTCATCATTTATCCATGCAAATACTAGCCGATCCTCATTATCATCTGGTTTGGCTTGAATCCACGGCGGATTGCCGATAATCCAATCGAACTGCTTGCCCTTTTGCCAAAATTCTGACGAATCATCAAAAAAGTCTGCCTCAAAAATCTGCCGGTCGTGTAATGGCGGAAACTTGAATTGTTTATTGCGATGCAATTCAGGAGGAGAAATGTAATGAAGCATCGTCAGAATCAGACTCAATTCTGCGACAAGGCAAGCTTCCTTGTTACGCTCAACGCCAAAAATGCTTTTGGTCAGGATTGCGCGCAATTCCGTTGGCAACAATTTCTGATTGGGGTGTTTGCTCAGTTCTAACTCAATCAGCTTACGGTACGCTAACACAAGGAAAATGCCGGAGCCACAGCAAGGATCAAGCACCTTCATCCCGCTTTCGAGTGGTTTGGCATGATTCAATTCGGCCAGCAAATAATCAGCAAGGTGCTCGGGTGTATAAATCGCGCCACTCTTTTTCCCTTTGCCTTGTGCATGCAGGAACTGCTCGTAAATTGCAGAGAGGGTTTCGACTGGAATGTAAGAGAAATCGTAAAGACCAAAGGCTGTCATTTGCCCGGAAACCGGGTCATCACCCTCAAAGGCAGAGGCAACCAGGGCAACTTGATCGTCTGTTGGCGCTTTAGGGCCTCTGAGAGGCAGAGGAAAGATGTGTCCATTGAATCGCTCATCCAATGCTTCCACCAGTCCGCGCAATCCCCTCACGGTGGCTTTGTGTCCCAACACAGAATCAATATTGATCTTGTTTTCCGCCAGCCATTGCTCAGAGAGAATTTGGCGATCCCAGAGATATCGGATGTAGACATACTTGCCGATGAGTGAGTGCGCCGTCTCAAGCTCAAGACCATTTTTACAGAGAACCGCCTCAAGCTTTTTGAGATTTCTGAGTAAATGTGTGTCGAGACGATTATCTGGTATGAGATGATTGGCCTGATTTGCCCATAGCCGTCCTGAATCAATGGAATCAGCACTATAATCCGCCAGCCGTTCGCCCAAATCCAGGTTGACGAAATCCTCAACAACGTGATCAATCAACCCTCTTGCCTGGTTTTTCTGATCGTAATCAAAACCGGTATAGACTCTAACCTCATTCGGCAGCACCACAATCAGGAACGGAGCATTCCCAAGGTTCCATAGACTGCGATGAATTTCTCTAGCTTCCTCGCGTGTGTTAGCTTCCGCAACGTAAATGGCGGGACGAGGAGGCAAAATCTCATCATTGGGGCTGGTGTGAAAAATGTACGCGCCTTCAGCGCCTGCTCGTCTTGCCTCACGGAATAGATGTGCTGTTAGCGGATGATGCTGAGCCTCTGTAGAATGGTAATTGGGGGAATTGCTGTAACCAAGTACCTTCAGAAGTTGTTCCTTGCTGAATTTACCCACATTCCCTCGCTTTGGTATATGGTATGAAAGCGTGATGGTGCTGATCAGGCTACCAGTCTCAACTTCTCGATTTGTTCGTGAACCGGGACCAAAAGCAGCATCTGTCGGTGATGTTTCAAGATGTCAATCACTTCGTTATCACTGCCGGCGAAATAAACCGAATAACCGTCTGTCAGCAAGTAGCTCTCCGATTGGTCTAACCTGATGCCATGTTCCTCCAGATTGCGGGCGACCTGCTGAATCTGACGCAGAGAAAACCCCGCTCGCTTCAAATCAGCGATGATCATCGCCTTAACGACTTCGGCTGCTGAGTAAAACGAAGCTGGGCGACCAACCAGGGCTTTTGCTTCCCGCATAACCGGATTGAGCAAATTGATCTTCGCCCAATAATCCACTTGCTTACGCGTAATGCTAGCAAGTCCCAAAAGTTCAGGTACCGTGTAGTGACGCTTACGCAAACCACTTCTCTTCAGAGATGTTCGCCTCAAAGTTGTCATTCTTTTTTCCGATAGTGAGTTTCTCTTCATTGCTCTTTTCCATAAGCAAATGCGAACATTTTTGCGCATTGTAAATTAGACTAGTAGGGTTGGCAATAGTTCCTGTTCCTCAAAGTTTATTTAAGTGAATACCACGTCGCCCGCCCCTGCCCGTGCTTTGAAATCTGCTCTGCCTGCGTCAATTCCCGCAACCGCACCTTGATCGTATTCCGGTTCGCTCCCGTCAGCCGCTCCAACTCCGAAATCGTCAGCCGCTCGTGTTCCCTGAGCAGCTTCAGAATCGCCAGCGACAACTCTGGCAGCGTCTGCGCCAGGATTCGTTCGCGTTTCAATTTGGCGGCGAGATTGTCTTTCTGTTTTTTCAGGCAGCGCAGGAAGAAGACGATCCACCCTTCCCAGTTTGGTTCAGCCTGTTTGAGCGTGCTCTGCGTTTTGCGCAGCGCCGCGTAGTAGAGGTCTTGGTTCTCTTCGATCACGCTTTCGAGCGAGGCGTAGGGCACGTAGGCGTATCCGGCGCGCAGCAGCAACAGCGTCGTCAGGATGCGCGACAGTCTGCCGTTGCCGTCCTGAAACGGATGGATGGCCAGAAAGCGCACGACGAAGACGGCGATGATGAGCAGCGGGTGAAGCTGTTTTTCGGCAATCGCCTGATTCGTCCATTCGACCAGTTGCTGCATTTCCAGCGGCGTTTGAAGCGGCGGAGTCGTTTCAGAGATGACACCGATCTCTTTGCCTTCCTGGTCGTAAGCGACGACGTGGTTCGGCGCGCGTTTGTACTCGCCGCGATGGTGTTCGTCTTTCACGCTGAATTTGAGCAGGACGGCGCGCAGTTGTTTCAGGTGGTTTTCGGTCAGCGCCAGTTCTTCCCACGACTGTAAGAGTAAATCCATCGCTTCGGCGTAGCCCACGACTTCCTGCTCGTCGCGGGATATGAAGGTGTGGCGTTGCAGGTTGGCGAGCAGCGTTTCGATCTGCCGGTCGGTGAGTTTGACTCCTTCGATGCGCGTGGACGAGCCGATGCTTTCGATGGTCGCTACGTGGCGCAGCGCGCGCAGCCGTTCGGGCGAAAGCGTCTGCAAAGCTTCCCAGCGGCCTTTGAATTCGTCTATTTCCGCGATCAGCCGCAGCATTTCGTGCGACACAGGTAAGCTCATCTGCGAACTGGGCGGCGTGGTCTTGTTTTTCGCCATACCCGTAACTATACCCGATTTTACCCGATAATTTAGACCGCCACTGGCGCTGGAATGTGCGGGTGGGCCTGATAATTCACGATCTCGAAATCCTCAAACCGGTAATCGAAGATGGATTCCGGCTTTCGCTTTATGATCAATCGCGGCGGCGGGAAAGGCTCGCGGCTCAATTGCAGTTTTACCTGCTCAAGGTGATTCAGGTAGATGTGGCAATCTCCGCTTGTCCAGATGAAGTCGCCTATGTCCAGATCGCATTGCTGCGCGATCATGTGAGTCAGCAGCGCGTAGCTGGTGATGTTGTACGGAACGCCTAGGAAAATGTCTGCCGAGCGTTGATACAACTGGCAGGAGAGCTTTCCGCCAGCGACGTAAAATTGAAACAGCGCGTGGCAGGGCTGCAAAGCCATCTCATCCAACTCACCCACGTTCCAGGCCGAAACTACAAGGCGGCGCGAATCCGGGTTGGTTTTGATTTGGATGATAACCTCGCTGATCTGGTCAACACTGCGTCCATCCGCCGTCTCCCACCGCCGCCACTGTTTGCCGTAAACAGGCCCGAGTTCACCATTCTCGTCTGCCCATTCGTTCCAGATGCTCACGCCGTGGTCGGTCAGGTATTTGATGTTTGTCTCGCCGCGCAAAAACCAGAGCAACTCGTAGATGATGGATTTCAAGTGAAGCTTTTTCGTCGTGATCAGCGGAAAGCCCTGGCTCAGGTCGAAGCGCATCTGGTAGCCGAAGACGGAGATCGTTCCCGTTCCGGTGCGGTCGTCTTTGCGCACGCCGTTTTCGAGCGTGTGCTTCATCAAATCGAGGTACTGCTTCATCTCTGGGAGTGATCCTTTCGTTTGTTCGATATTGGTAGGCGAATATAGCAGATAACCGCAGCTTAAGTGGACTGCCGGAGCCGGTTTTGCTACGCTCCTAACCAGCGCATCATCTCAAGGAAAGAAATCCAGTAAATTTGAACGGCATTCACAAAACGAAAAAAACCGGGTCAATTCGGCGCTGGGCGTAGGCTTTGTTGCTGGCGCGCGTGACACGCTGGGGCTAAGATGCGCCCCAGAATTCCCTGAACTTCAATTCGGAATTACAGGAGGTCACAATGAGAAAGATGATGATCGCGGCGATCACGCTCGCGCTGTTCATTTCAGTTTCGGCTAGACCCGCAAGCAATTTCGACCCGTTTCTCATCCGCCTTCAAGGCGCCTGGAACGGCGAAGGGACCGCGTTCGGCTCAAAAGCCATTGTCCAGCAGAAGTGGGAATGGACCCTCGGAGACAAGTTTCTCCGGCTGAGTTTGAAATACGAGACGAAAGCGGCGGACGGCAAGACCCAGGTCTTCGAGGGCCACGGTTATTACAAAGCCAAAGGCGAAGGCAAATACGAAGGCCAATGGTTCGATTCGCAGGGCAATCAATATCCGGTCAACGCGACGCTCGAAGGCGACGCTCTGGTCGCGTTGTGGGGAATTCCAGGCAGGGTCGAGGGCAAATCAACCTATCGTCTGATCGAGGCGGGCAAACAGCTTGAAGCGATTGACGCGATCAAACAGAAGGACGGCGGGTGGAGAGAATTCAGCCGCTTCAATTTGCGGCGCGAGTAAACGGGTATGAATGAAAAGCCTGTTCCTGAGGCTGCCGCCAGCGGTCTTGGTGATATGCCCGCCGAAGATTTCCGGGCGTATGGCCATCAGTTGATTGATTGGATCGCAGACTTCCTGGCGAATGTCGGCGATCTTCCCGCTTTCCCGAACGTTCAACCCGGAGACATCCGCGATCAATTGCCTGCGTCGCCGCCGGTCGAAGGCGAAGCGATGGAGCAAATCCTGGCCGATGTTGACCGCGTGATCATGCCGGGAATGGCGCATTGGAATCATCCGCGCTTCTTCGGCTATTTCACGTCTTCGGGGAGCGCGCCCGGCATTCTGGGCGAATTGCTCGGCGCGGCTCTCAACGCCAACAACATGCTCTGGCAATCGTGCCCGGCGGCGACCGAGCTTGAGCAGGTGACGCTCGATTGGCTGAGGCAGATGATCGGATTGCCGCCGGATTTTTTCGGAGTCACTTACGACGGCGGGTCGAGCAGCACATTTCACGCCATCGCCGCCGCGCGCGAGCAGATCGCCGGGTTGAACCTGCGCGAACACGGGCTGAACGAAGCTCCGCGGCTTCGCATTTACACTTCCGAGCAAGGGCATTCTTCAATTGACAAAGCGGCGATTGCGCTGGGACTGGGGATGGAGAGCGTTCGCCGCGTCGCAGCGGACGATGAATACCGGATGATTCCGCAGGCTCTGGCCGCAGCGATTGCCGAAGACCGTCGCGCTGGCGTTCTGCCATTCTGCGTCGTTGCGACCGCCGGCTCCACTTCCTGCACGAGCCTTGATCCGATTCCGGCGATTGCCGATGTTTGCGAACGCGAAGGTCTGTGGCTGCACGTTGACGCGGCGCACGGCGGAGCGGCGGCTGTCGCGCCCGAAATGCGACAAGTCCTGGATGGTTGTGATCGCGCCGATTCGATAGTCGTCAACCCGCACAAATGGCTTTTTGTGCAGATGGGCTTGAGCGTCCTGTACACGCGCAAACCCGAAGCGTTGCGCCACGCGTTCAGCCTCACGCCTGAATACCTGCGGACGGCGCAGGGCGACGAGGCCGTGAACTTCATGGATTACGGCATCCCGCTGGGCCGCAATTTCAGGATACTGAAGCTCTGGTTCACGCTGCGCTATTTCGGCGTCGATGGCATCGCGGCTCGCATCCGCGAACACATCCGTTTGGCGAGGCGGTTTGCGGAACAGGTTGACGCTCATCCCGATTTTGAACGCCTCGCGCCCGTGCCTTTGAGCACAGTCTGTTTCCGCGCACGACCGCGAGGGCTGGACGATGAAGACGCGCTCAATGATCTCAACGAAAGATTGATGCGCGCGATCAATCAAACCGGCGAAGCTTTCCTGTCGCACACGAAGCTTCGCGGGCGCTTTGCAATCAGGCTTGTGATCAGCCATCTGAGGGTGAATGAAGATCACATCAATCGCGTCTGGGAAATAGCGCAGGAGAGGCTGCGGTCGATTCAGTACCGAGAGCGGTAGCGAGCGTGGCTCTATCAACAGGCTCATTGATGTGATCACGCTCGCTACCGCTCTCGGTACTGATCCCGAGGTAAATCCAATGATGAACAGAAGATTATTTGTCTATTCCTTGGCGGCGTTCTGCCTGCTGGCGCTGCCCGCCGCTTCTACAGCGCAGAAGGGAACTCTGTCGCCGGAGACGATCAAGAAGATCGAGGCGGGTGTCGAAAGTGAGCGAAAGCGGTTGAACATTCCCGGCCTCTCCGTCGCCATCGCCGTCGGCAATCAGATCGTTTATTCCAACGGTTTCGGAATGGCCGATTTGGAAAACTCGATCCCGGCGAAAGCCACGACGGTTTATCGCACGGCTTCAATCGCCAAGCCGATGACGGCGGTGGCCGTGATGCGGTTGGCCGAGCAGGGCAAACTCGATCTTGATGCGCCGATACAAAAATACTGCCCAGCCTTTCCCGAAAAGAACTATCCGGTGACGGCGCGCCAACTGCTCGGACATCTGGCCGGAGTGCGGCATTACAAAGCTCGCAACGAATCGGCTGGCACGGAGCATTTCTTCACTCTCACGGATTCGCTGAAAACCGTTAAAGACGATCCGCTGCTGTTCGAGCCGGGGACGAAGTACAGCTACACGACTTTTGGCTACAGCGTGCTCGGCTGCGCTATCGAAGGCGCGTCGGGAGTGAGCTACGAAGAATACATGCGCGACAACGTCTGGAAGCCAGCCGGGATGGAGCAAACAGGCATAGACGACCACTTCAGGCTCATTCCGAACCGCGCGCGAGGTTATATGCAATTGCGGGAGAACGATCTGGCTCAATTGCCACCGCATCTGAAGGCGCAGGTCAAAGCAGGCGCCATCCTCAACGCCCAACTCCACGACACGAGCATGAAGATTCCGGGCGGCGGTATCGCCTCTACCGCGATTGACTTGGCCAAGTTCGCCATCGCGGTGAACACTGACAAACTGGTCAAACCGGCCACGCGCGAGCAGATGTGGGTTGTGCAGAAGACGAAAGACGGCAAGGAGACAGGCTACGCTTTGGGTTGGAGCATCGGACAGACAGCCGAAGGAATGAAGCTGGTGATGCACAACGGGAATCAGGCCGGCGCGCGCAGTGAATTGAGCCTGCTGCCTGTGAAAGGCTCGGTCATTGCCATTATGGCCAACTTGTCCGACGTGCCGTTGAACGAAGTCCTCAGAGTCGTTGGGCGGGAAGTGATAGCGGCAATCAGGGAATGACCGGGCCGAGTCGTTGGCATCTTAGATCAGTCCGGTACAGTGTTCGGCGAGAGGCATTCTCAATTCTCCATTTTCAATTCTCAATTTTTTGCAGGAGACCGCTTCATTACCAGCCAAGGCTCACTGCAAAAAATTGAGAATTGAAAATGGAGAATTGAGAATGCCTCTACATCGAATGTCGCAATCTTCGCTGGCCTGATTTATCCGCTACGCTGACTGCCCAACCGCAATCACCAGACCATCCTCTCCCGCTGAGATTCGCAGCATCGTGTTTTTCAGGTCGGGATTTGCCAGCAAATGTTTGGCCAGCGGCGCGACGACCATCGTCTCAATCGTCCGTTGCAACGGTCTCGCGCCGTAACGCTGATCGAATCCCGATTTGATCAGACGCTCGATCAAATCCTCCGACCACACCAGCTTCAGATTGTTTCTCTGCAACCCTTCACGCGCCGCGATCTCGCCGAGTTCTTTCGCCGTGATCTGGCGCATCATCTCCTTCGACAGCGAGTTGAACTGCACGACGGCGTCAATGCGGTTGAAGAATTCGGGGCGGAAGAAATTCATCGCTTCGCGCGAATACGACGGCAAGCCGCGCGATTCGAAGCCGATGTTTTCCAGCTTGTCTGCGCCCAGGTTCGAGGTCATCACGATCACCGCGCTGCGAAACGTCGTCGCCCGCCCGTAACGATCTGTCAGTCGCCCCTCATCGAAAACGCCGAGCAGAACGTCGAAGACCGCTGCGTCGGCCTTTTCAATTTCGTCGAGCAAAACCACGCAAAAGGGTTGCTGGCGGACTTTTTTGATGAACTCGCTCGGCTCGCCGTCGCCGCCGATCAACAATCGCTGCGCCGCATCCCAACCGGCGTATTCGCTCAAATCCAATCTGACCAGACGATCCTCCGGACGGTCTGAAGAACCCGGTCGTTCGCCGTGTCCGAAGAAGTAACGCGCGATGGCGCGAGCCATCTCCGTTTTGCCCACGCCGGTCGGCCCGCAAAACAACAGCACGCCGAGCGGACGGTTCGGATCGTTCAATCCGGCTTTGAACGTCGTGACCAGATGCGCAGCGGTCTCGCACCCAGATTCCTGTCCGATCACCTGCTGGCGAAACGCTTCGAGAACGTTCTGGTAATCGAGCGGAATCTCGTCGCGCAAAAACATTTCGGGCAAACCAGTTTGGCGAATGAACTGCGCGATCACGTCAGCGCTCGCAATCGAATCAGCGTGATTCCGCGCTGCGCGATCAACCAGTTCGTTGAGGAACGCGACGGCTTTGCCGGGGAAGACCTGGTAGGGAAGGAAGCGGTTGAACAACCGGTAGATCATCGCCGTCAGGCCTTCGGCGATTTCGATCCGGTGGTTGCGCGCGTGGTTCGCCGCCACGCGATTCAACACCGTGATCGCCTGCTGCCGGTTGAAAGGTTCGAGCTTCAGGATTTGAAACAGGTCGATGAAGCCAGGCAGCAGTCGCCGGCATGCGTCGAGTTCAGCAGGGGTAGCTTCGGCGATTATCCGCAATTCGCCGCGCTGCAAATAAGGCATAAAGAACATCGCCAGGCTTTCCGCTACGCTGCCCGAGCCTGTGCGGATCAGATCGAGGATGTTCTCGGCGCACAACACGCCGTTGATTTCCGAAAGCTCTTCGATCACGTTCTCACAGCGATCCTGCCATTCGCCCAGGTATTGCATTCCGGCGATCAATCGCGCGCCCGAAGTCAGCCAGTATTTGTATTTAAATTGTTGCCCGCCCTCGTCGCTCTCGCTCTCGTGCTCAACCTGCTGTTCGATCTGCCGCACGGCTTCGACCAGGATGGAGGTTTTTCCCGCGCCCGGTTCGCCGACGATGATCACGTTGGCTCTTTCGCGGCTGATGCGGTGGACGAGGTCGGTGACTTCGCGTTCGCGTTCCCAGGCGCGCGAAAAGCGGCGGCGCAATCGTTTGTCGCCGAGCGGTTCGGCGACCGCCTCCAGAACTTCGAGCGAAGGCCCGTAGTTCTGGTTCCACTCTCTGGCGTTGACGTTCAGCGTGATCTCTTCGAGCCGGACTTCACGCGGTTGCAGGTAACGTGACAAGACCGCGGGCGTCAATCCTCCGAGGCTCTCCCGCGCGTAATGCGCCGCCAGGTCTTTCAGCTTGCCCGGCTCGTGATAAAAAAAGGTCGAGCCGAGCGTCGGCAGCGAACAGACGAGTTGGCCGTTCGCGTTGCGTCCATGAACGCATGGCACGCGCAGCACGACCAATTCATCGCAAGGGTAGATGCGCTCGCTGACGTGGTATTCGGGTCTGATCTCCAATCGGAGCAGGATCAATTTCGGATCGTTGAAATCGGGCGCCGATCGCCAGGGGTATTTCTGGAACGACCAGTCGAGCATCTCTTTAAGTTGGTAAACGGCTTCATCCGCTGTCGCGCCGAAACCGGCGGGCGCATCCAGGTCCTCGACCAGCCGGGCGGTGAAATAACCCGAATGATCTTCCCAGACGAGCGATGGAAAACGGTAAGTCGGCATTGATCACTCCAAATTGCAAAGTACCGCAGACTGTCTAGTCTGCGGAGGCTTTCTCCTTTCGATCATTATCGAGTAACGAGAGCCTTCGGGTGGAGAGGCCCGGATTTTTTTGAAGTTGTTCAGTGATGAAGCCTCCGCAGACTAGACAGTCTGCGGTACTTTTCGCGTCGAATTCATCACTCCCCAGAATTCTTTTTCTTGAAGCTTAAAGTTGATAGTTTGATCTAGCCCCGCAACTCCACCGGCAATTCCAGCGACGACGCCAGGAACGCGCGGAAATCATCCGTCGTCGGGAAACGCGCCACGGTCAGTCCCGAACGCAGATCAACCGTCGTCTTCACTTGCCCGTCGAATTCGCTGTAAATGCGGATGACCGGGTCGAGCGGATGCGGATCGTCGTCAACGCTCGACTCGTTCGTCGTCAGCCGTTCGATCCAGCGTTTGTGCGACTTGATCTGTTCGATGATGGCGGCGCGTGGCCTGGTTTCGGCTTCGAGCGGAAAGACCATGACCTGGATGGGCGCCATCGTTTCGTATTCGTCGAAGTAAAGGTGCGTCCCCTGTTCCGCTCGGGCCAGTTGCGCCGCGTGTCTTCCGCTGACCAACAACCAGTCGTTGGCGCGCGCCAGGAGTTTATAATCGGAGGTCAGCGATTGCGTTTCCAGTCCGAATTGAGATCCGAACAAATCGCGGTAAGCGGTCTTCAGCCGGTTTCGATAACCCGCATAACCTGCGACGTGCGAATGAAGCCGGATCAACGCCCGATGCCCGGACTCTTCCTGGTCATCCTGCGCCAGCATCGCCAACAGCGCCGTCTCGCGCACCGCGTTGGCCAGTTGCTCTTTGAGCGCCTGATCTTCGTGTTTGGTCTGCGTCGTCAGTTCCCGCAAATAAGCGTGAATGTCTTCGGCGGCGAAGAGCTGTTTTAAAACCTGTCTGTGCGCATAGCTGCCAGGCGCCTGCGTCCTGTGTTCGCCGGTTCGCGGGACGCGAGGTTTGCCGGAAGTCAGGCGCGACGATCCGCGCGCCGCCGCCTCGAATTGTCTGACCAGCCAGTCGCGGTGGCCGCGCAAACGCCTGATCCGCTCGTTCAAAGTGAAGTAACGGTAATGCCGAGGCTCGATGGCGTCGAGCGAGATTGCGCCTTCGGGCCGCATCACCGCAATCTCTTCTTCCAGCCGCAGGATGAACTCCTCGATGCGTTCGAGCGTTGATTCAGGATCGTCGAGCAGACCGGCGATTGACCGATTCTCCTGCGGTTCGGCTTCGATCAGTTCCTGGACTTTGATCTGCAACCGTTCGCGTCCGGGCAGGATGTCAATCATCGCCGGCGCCGATGTGGGCAGAGCCGAAAGATGAATGGCGAGCGGTTGCGTCAACTGTTTTTCAATCGCCCGTTTCAACGCGCGCGCGCCGAGTTTGGGATGGAACCCCGCGTCAATCACGCGCTCCATCGCGCGATTGTCAATCCGGATGACAGTCTTTCGCCGCGCCAAGCCTTCGCGCGTGAAGACCTGGTGGATCAGGTTGTGGGCGATGCGCGCGATCTCGCGCCGGTTCAATCGCTCGAACGGGACGACGCGATCCAGCCGGTTGAAGAATTCCGGGCTGAAGAATTTTTCGGCGGCTTGAATGTAGACGCCGGCTTCGCCTGCGCGCAACGATTGAAAGCCCAGATCGCTCGACGCCTCTTTCACGCCCAGGTTCGAGGTCAGGATCAGAATCGCGTTCGTGAAATCCGCCGTGCGCCCCAACGCGTCGGTCAACCGCCCGTCGCCCATCACCTGCAACAGCAGGTTGAAAACGTCGCGATGCGCCTTCTCGATTTCGTCGAGCAGGATGATCGAAAACGGCTGGCGGCGCACGGCGCTGGTCAACAATCCTTCGGGTTGATCGAACGTGCCGGCCAATCGCGCGACGGCGTCTGGCGAAACGAATTCGTTCATATCGAACCTGACCAGCCGCTCCTCGCTTCCGAACAAAAGCTGAGCCAGAGCCTTTGCGCATTGCGTTTTGCCCACGCCGGTCGGGCCTAGAAACAGGAACGACGCCAGCGGCCGGTCGGGATCGTTCAACCTCGCTTCGGCCACCGAGACGCAATCGGCGCAGGCTTCCGTCGCGGCCTTCTGCCCGATGACCGAACGCCCCAGGATTTCGATCACGCTGTCGCGGCTCAGCTTCTGCGAATCGAACAGCATCCACCACGCCAACCCGCTCTTCGCCTGGAACTCGCCGATCACTTCGTGGCGACCGATGGTCGAGCCGCGATGTTTGATCGCCAATTGGCGCAGGAACGCCGCCGCCTTGCCCGGAAACGCTGCGTCGCGCACGTAGCGGCGTTGCAGGTCAATCGCGGCGGGCAGCGCGTCCAACTCGAAAATGCAGCGATGCTGCGATTCCAACCGCTGCCCAAGTCCCAGCAGCATCTCGACCGTTTCATCCTCGCTCGGCTCCGCAACCGACAGCAGGTGGAAGAGGTCGGCCAAACCGCGATCCTGTTCGCGCAGCACGCGCCAGGCTTCGGGCGTGATCTCGCCCAACACGCGCACGTCGCGCCGTTCGATGTACGGCTTCATCACCTGCGCGACGTTCAAACTGGCGTCGCGGCTCAGTCCGGCTTTGAACAATCCGATCAGGTCGTCGAAGTAGAGGATGTGATCGCGTTCCTTCGCTTCTTTCAAAATCGCGATCAAGCGGTTCTCCCATTGCCCGACGTAAGACATTCCCGAAATCAGCCGCTGCGGCGCGATCAGCCAGACGTTGTTCTTGTTCCTGTATTGCGACTTGCGATGGGCGACCGTGCGATAAACGTATTCTTCGACCAGCGCCGATTTGCCGACCAAGCGCGGGCCGACCAGCAGGACTGGCCGCCGGTCATCGGCCTTGAGCAACCGTGTCAACTCGGCGACTTCGCGTTCGCGCGCCATCACGCGATTCAACCCGTCGGGATAGAGCCAATCCAGACATCGTCCGACTTCGTGCAGTTCATACTCGCCATCCAGCACTTCAGCGCCGCCCAGGTGAGCGCGCAACTCCTCCTTGGGGGTTCGGGCAATCAGCGACGGATTGACTTCGATCTCGACCGTGCTGGCCCAGGCTCGGCCTTTGATCGAAACGTCCTCAGGTTTGGGGATGAACTGGTTGTCGCGTTTGCCTTTGCCTCGGAAGTAGCCGGTCAGGACTTCGGCGGCGCGCGATTGCAGGGTTTCGCCGCGCTCGACCTCGAACCACAGTTGCGGCAGGTTCGGCGAAAACGCCAGTTTTCGGTCGAGGCTGTTGAACGTGATGAAGAGCAATCGGCAATCGGCCTTGCGCGTCTTCAGATCGAGTTTGAACGCGAGCATCTGGTCGTCAAGGTCGGGCGCGAACGAATGCCAGGCCAGATCGCCCTGCCACATCTTCTTGCCCTTCTCGTCGAGTTCGCGCCGCAGGGCTTTGACGAACTTCCCGATGGCGCGCTGCAAATCTTCGTCGCGGCAGATCGGTTCGTCGAAAAAGAGCGGGCGCACGGAGTAAGACGGCGACGGTTGCTCCGGCTCCTGGTGTTGTTCGATGTAAATCGGAACGGTGAGTTTCATCTTCGAGTCGTTGTCCAAACCATGCCCATCCGTGTAAGATGCGCTCATAAGGAGGTTTCTATGCCAGCACGGAAAACCGTCCGGAAGAAAAACGCGCAGAACAACCATTCGTCTCTGGATGCTGCGATGGCCGCGCTTTCTGAAAGTATCGCCATTCTTGTCCAAACTCAGGCCTTGTTCAATCAACAGGTCGCCCAGATCCGCGCCGAGACCATAGATCTACAACGGGAAAATGCGGAGCGTTTCGCGCGGATAGAGCAGTTGCTGCTCAAGCATGAATTCATGCTCCAGGAACTGCCGGAAGCCATCCGGCAAAAGATCGGTTTTCAGAAATAGTCAGTGATCAATCCTCAATCAGTTTCTTCAACTTAACCATCAAACACTCTTCGACCAATTCCTCCAGCAAAGCGACAGTCACTGGCCCCGACAACTGCGGCTTCCGATCCAGCAGCGAGTCGTCAACCAGCGACTGGTCGAGGTTGTAATGCCGCCGCTTCGGTTGATGCCCGATCGCGTCGTGGCGCGTGATCTCTTTCGGCGGCTGGTAACTTTCGATTGCGACTTCGCTGGTTTCGATCAGGCAGCGCGCGGTCTTCTTCTCCCGCGTGAAAGAGTGCAGGCCGCTCTCCGATTCGAGTTTCACAAAAGCCATTGGGAAGTTGATGTCGAAGCCGATGCCGATGGCGCTTTCGCGCGGCGCGGCCAGATACTGGTCGGGTTTTTCGATCTGCGTTCGTTCGACCGGCGACTCTTCCTCTTTCGCGCCTTTCTTCTTTCTGGTTTGAACCGCTGACTTCGCGGTGAACTGCCAGACCCCGGTCTTCACTCCGCGCCGCGCTTGTTTCACCGCCAGCAGGTAATAAGCCCTGGCCAGATCGAACAACTGCTGGCGGTCTTCGCCGAAGATGGCCAGCGTGATCGTGTCGGGCTTTTTAAGCTTCGAGGCGTAGACTTGAAGCAACACGTTTCTCCATTCGATTGACGCGACGCGCAGGCGCGAGCGGATGTCGTCGGGTTCGGCTGCGGCTTTGCCATAAAGCGTCATCGCCGTTTCGTGTTCGAGTTGGGTGATTCGCTCAGTGAATTCTTTGATTGCATCGGCGGCCAGTTGAAGCTTCGGCAATTCAGCGACGCGCGCCAGCTCTTCGGGGTTTTTCCACTTGCTGCGCTTCAGTTGTTTTTCGATCCGCTCCAGCCGGTAGATTTCGTTCTGCAAATTGCGCGCGGCGGCGCTGCGCCCCAGCGCCTGCGCTTCGCGTCGCAGCGACGCGGCCTGCCGCGCCAGCTCCGCGATTGGCAGGTCGGTGAAATAGACATTCGATTGTCTTTCAGTTTCGCCAGCGCCGGTCAGTTGAAGATTGATCTTCAGCTTCTCGTTTTCGATCCAGAGGTTGACCTGGACTGGTTTGTCGTCGGTTCGCTGGTTCAACGCTTCGGACATCGGCGCCAGCAGTTCGCGTTCGATCACACGTTTGAGCGGACGCGCGCCGTAGCGCGGGTTGTAGCCGCGATGCGCGAAATGCTTCGCGACGCCGTCCCAGACCTTCATCGTCACTCCGCGGTAACGAACGCCGTCGCGCGATCTGACGCGTTCGATCTCACGCTCGGCGATTTCGAGGACGGTCGTTTCATCCAACGGCGCGAACGGGACGATGCGGTCAATGCGGTTGAAGAGTTCTGGTCGCAGCGCCGTGCGAACGGCGTTGGTGAAATGTCTGGCGGCGGCTTGCCGAGTGGCCGCTGCCTGACCGAAGCCGACCAGCCCGCGTTGAAAGCTTTCGGCGCCGAGGTTCGAGGTCATGATCACGACGGCGTTTGAAAAATCCGCCACCCGCCCCATCGAATCGGTCAATCGGCCTTCGCCCAGAACTTGCAGCAAAAGATCGAAGAACGAGTGGTGGGCCTTCTCGAATTCGTCGAGCAGCACGACGGCGAAAGGCTGTTCGCGCACCTTCGAGGTCAGCAATCCTTCGGCCTGGCCGTAGACGCCGCCGATCAGACGGTTGACCGCCAACGGATCGGAGAATTCGCTCATATCGAACCGCGTCATCCGATTACGATCCTGAAAGAGAAATTCGGCGAGCGATTTCGCCATCTCGGTCTTGCCCACGCCCGTCGGGCCGATGAAGAGCAGCGAAGCGATCGGTTTGCGCGGACGAGTCAATCCGGCTTTGACCATCGCCAGCAAATCAACGATCAGGTCAACCGCGTCCGGCTGGCCGATCACGCGCGAAGCGAACCACGCGCGCGTGGCGTCCAGATCGAGTCGCTCGCGTTCGTCCAACAGCACGCGGGGCAACCCCGTCTCGCGCGAAAACGCGGCGGTCACGTCCTCGGCATTCATCACCTTTCCATCGAGCCGATCCTGCAAGAGGTTTTTCAGGAAGCGCACCGGGCGGCCCGGATAGGCGGAATAAGTGGCGTAGCGGCGATGCAATTGATCAATGCGTTCGATGGCTTCGAGTTCGACGCAGTTCTCCGCTTGCGCCAGCGCGAAATTGAGCAGCACGTTGCGACCGCGTTCGACTGTTGGCTCTTCGATCTTGAGTTGATGAAACGCGTCGAGCACGCGCGGGTTTGTCCGTTCGATCAGCGTCAACTGTTCGGGCGTGCATTCGGCGATCGAGAGTACGTCGCCGCGCGCGATGTACGGGCGCAGGAAGTTGGCGATCCCCTGGCTGTTCGAAACGCTCTTGCCGACTTCCATCAGCTCGATCAGGTTGCCGAGATAGATGATCGCGCGATCCTCGGCGGCTTCGCGCCACAACCGCTGGCAACGCTCCTGCCATTGGCCGAAACCGGACATGCCCGCCACGATCCGCGAGCCGTTGGTCGCCCAGAACGGCGTGTGGGCAAGCTGGAAATCGTGACGGCGGCGGACCAGTTCGTAAACGGCGGCGGTTTTGCCCACGCCCGAACGACCGACGAGCAACGCGCTGCGCTGCGAACGTCCGGTCAAGGTTTCGGCCAGTTGCGCGACGGTCTCATCGAGTTCGTAGGCGACCGGAAGTTCCTCTTTGGTCAGATCGGTGGCGGCTTCAGCGAGCGCGGATTGTTTGTCTTCTTCCCGCTTGGCGTCTTTCGCCGCAATCTGTTTCGGCGTGAGCAGGGAGATTTCGACCGAGTTGTTGACGATCTTCACTTCGCGCCCGCGTTGCACCCAGAAGAGCGAGCCGAAAGATTCGAGCGCGTCGCGCCGGGCGAGCGTCGCCAGAATGTGTTGACGAACCAGTTGACCGAGAGCTTCTCTGGTCGCCGGTTTCGTAGCGGCCACCGTGACGCCGAGCGCGGGCAGGTAAGCCAATTGCGCGACCTCGCCGTGATTCCAGCGGACGATCTGAAACTTCAGCGTCAATGGCGTGCGCCACAGGTTCTGGCCGCGCGGCGCTTCGAGCGTGATCGATACCTCGTCGAGTTCGGGCACGCCCGCCGGATGGCGATGATGCAACGTGATGACGGGCGCATCTTCGGCGATCTTCTTGATGTTGGCTTTGAGACTTTCGACGGCTCTCTCTTCGTCGAAATCGAAGCGCAGCATTTCCGGGAAGAAGGGCGATCTGGCGCAACAGCCAGTGTTTTCGAGCGTTTCGATGATGGCGATGATTGGCAGATCGTGTTTCGGCATTGGTCGGGATGTTCTTCAATTGATTCGACTGAGCAAACAGCAGGGACAAAGCTTTTTTTACCGGAGCCATTCTCCATTCTCAACTCTCCATTCTCAACTTTATTGCAGGGGGGAAGCCTACCCCTCTGCAATAAAAGTTGAGAATGGAGAGTTGAGAATGGAGAATGTTAGGCAAAACATCTTCAACCGCTTCGCCGAGTCTTGCCGCATCAGCCGGGCAAAGTATAAAGTGCCTCCGGCAAATTACTCCAATCAGCATCATCTTTAAATGAGCGCAGTCGAGGATCGGCGCGGAAACGCTGACCTGCGGCTGCCTTTCGGAGGAAAGCACTGGCAATGGAAATTCAAGGCAGAACATTTCTGATTTCCGGCGGCGCATCCGGGCTGGGCGGCGCAACGTCGCGGCTGCTGGCTGCGAGCGGCGCGAACGTCGTCATCGCCGACATCAATAAAGAGAAAGGCTCGGCGCTGACCAATGAACTTGGCGCGAACGCGCGCTTCGTCGAAATGAACGTCACCGACGAAGAGAGTGTGAAGAACGCGGTCGCGACAGCGGTCTCGGCTTTCGGCGCTTTGAATGGGGCCGTCAACTGCGCGGGCATCGGCGTGGGTGAGAAGACCGTCGGCAAAGACGGGCCGCATTCGCTCGCTTCGTTCAAACGAGTGATCGAGGTCAACCTGATCGGCACGTTCAACGTCATTCGTCTGGCTGCCGCGCAGATGGCCGCGCAGCAGCCGAACGCCGGAGGCGAACGCGGAGTGATCATCAACACGGCCTCGATCGCCGCCTTCGACGGACAGATCGGTCAGGCCGCGTATTCGGCGTCGAAGGGCGGGATCGTCGGAATGACGTTGCCGATTGCGCGCGACCTGGCGCGTTCGGGAATCCGCGTTGTGACGATTGCGCCGGGAATCTTCGACACGCCGCTGCTCGGCGCGTTGCCCGAAGAGGTGCGACTGGCGCTGGGCGCGCAGGTTCCGTTCCCACAACGTCTGGGTCAACCGGCTGAGTACGCCGCGTTGGCCAAACACATCATTGAAAACGAAATGCTCAACGGCGAAGTGATTCGCATTGACGGCGCGCTGCGGATGGCGCCGAAATAAAACCGCGTACCGCAGACTGTCCAGTCTGCGGGAGGCTTACTTTTTCCCTGATGTGGGAGGCAGTAAGCCCTCCTGACCACGGGGCGATTTGCTTCGGATTTTCGTGATGAAGCAAGCCCCCGCAGACTGGACAGTCTGCGGTACAGCACTTTACCAGGGAGACCTTGCACAATGAACAAACTCATCAAACTTGTCGCTCTTGTTTCGATCCTCTCGTTTGTTTCGATCATCGCGGCGGCGCAAAACGCGCCCGCGCCGCCAACCATCGCGCCCAGCCCTTCGCTGGTCAAAGACTCGCGCTGTTTTGAAATCCGCACCTACATCGCCGCGCCCGGCAAACTCGAAGAGCTGCACGCCCGCTTCCGCGATCACACGATGAAGCTCTTCAAGAAGCACGGGATGGAAGTCGTCGGTTTCTGGGGGCCGACCGACAAGGAGAAAGGCTCCGAGAACACGCTGGTCTACGTGATGGCTTTCCCCTCTCGCGAAGCGCGCGACAAAGCCTGGCGCGCTTTTGCCGCCGATCCGGAATGGCAAAAGGCTCGCGCCGAGAGCGAGAAGAACGGCCGGCTGACCGAGAAGGTCGAGTCGGTGATCTTGATGGCGACCGATTACTCGCCGGTCAGGTAAATCTCCAATCTCAGATCTCAGATTCACAATGACAGGAGCCGAGAGTTTAATTCGCACACTGATTGACGCCGGTCTCAACGTCTGCTTCGCCAATCCCGGCACCACCGAAATGCCGATGGTGCGCGCGATTGATGAAACGACGGGGATGCGCGCCGTGCTCTGTCTGTTCGAGGGCGTTTGCACGGGCGCGGCTGACGGCTACGCGCGGATGGCGGACAAAGCGGGATTGACGTTGCTCCATCTGGGGCCGGGTTTCGCCAACGGCATCGCTTATTTGCACGATGCGCGGCGCGCCCGCTCTCCCATCGTCAATCTGATCGGCGATCACGCGACGTGGCATCTGGCAGCCGACGCTCCGCTCACCAGCGACGTCGAATCGTTGGCCCGAGCCGTCTCTTCGTGGGTTCGCCGGAGTAAATCCGCCGAGGAGATTGCGGGCGACGCAGCCGAGGCGATTGTCGCAGCTTCGCGGAAACCGGGACAGATCGCGACGTTGATCATTCCGCACGATTGCCAGATGGAGCCGGCGAGCGGAGCGGTCGCGGTTCGAGCGATTCCGGCGCCGCCGAAAGCCGGCGAAGACGCCGTCAAACAGGCTGTCGAAGCGTTGCGGCGCGATGAGCCGAAAGTTTTATTCCTCGGAGGACACGCCCTGCGCGAGCGTGGGTTGAGAGCCGCCGCCCGCATTGCCGCGACGACCGGATGCAAGCTGATGTGCGAAACGTTTCCGGCCCGCTGGGAACGCGGCGCGGGGACGCCGATCATCGAACGTCTGCCGTATTTTCCCGAAGCGGCCATCGCCGCCATCTCGCCTTACAAATCAGTCGTGCTGGCCGGAGCGAGGCCGCCCGTCTCGTTCTTCGGCTATCCGGGCGTGCCCAGTTATTTCATCTCGCCAGAGCAGCGACAGACGACGTTGGCGACGCCAGATGAAGATGTTGTGGATGCGATCGAAGCGTTGGCCGATGCGCTTGGCGCGCCGGCGAATCTTGATCAAAACTCTTCTGTTCAAATTCCTCACCGCCCGGCGGGCAAGATCACGCCTGAGACTTTGTCCGCAGCCGTCGCCGCGCTGTTGCCCGAAAACGCGATTGTGATGGACGAGAGCAACACGAGCATGGGACCGTTCCTGGCGCTGTCGCAATCGGCGCCGAGGCATTCGTTGTTGACGCAGCCGGGCGGCGCCATCGGACTTGGGCCGCCGTGCGCAACCGGCGCGGCCATTGCTTGTCCTGATCGTGTAGTGGTCAACCTGCAAGCCGACGGCAGCGCGATGTACACTTTGCAGGCGTTGTGGACGCAGGCGCGCGAACAACTCAACGTCAAAACCATCATCTGCAACAACCGCAGCTACCGCATCCTGGGCATCGAACTGATGCGGGCGGGCGTGAAGGAATTCGGCGAACAGGCGCGGAGCTTGATTGGATTGACTCAGCCGGCGATTGATTGGGTGAGTTTGGCGAAGGGGATGGGCGTGCCCGGCGTGGGAGTTGAGACTGCGGAAGATTTGGCGCGCGAATTTGAGCGGGCGCTGGCTGAAGCTGGGCCGCAATTGATTGAAGCCGTAATTTGAAACTGAAAGGAATCATCCGATGAACTTTGAATTTTCAGATAAGGTCAAATATTTGCAGAAAAAACTCTCGGCCTTCATGGACGAGCACATTTACCCGAACGAGGGAATGTTTTACGAACAACTCAACACCGGCGACCGCTGGAAGGCCATCCCGCTGATTGAGGAGTTGAAGCCGAAGGCCAGGGCTGAAGGCTTGTGGAACCTGTTCCTGCCCGAAAGCGAGTACGGCGGCGGATTGAACAACCTGGAATACGCGCCGCTGTGCGAGATTATGGGCCGCGTGCCGTGGTCGGCTGAGGTCTTCAACTGCTCCGCGCCCGACACCGGCAATATGGAGGTGCTGGTTCGTTACGGAACCGAGGAGCAGCGGAAGCAGTGGCTGACGCCGCTGCTCAACGGCGAGATCCGTTCGTGCTTTGCGATGACCGAGCCGGAGGTCGCTTCGTCCGACGCGACCAACATCCAATCTTCCATCGCGCGCGACGGCGATGAGTACGTGATCAACGGGCGCAAGTGGTGGACTTCGGGAGCGGGCGATCCGCGGTGCAAGATCGCGATCTTCATGGGCAAGACCGATCCGTCGGCGCCGGCGCACAAACAGCAGTCAATGATCCTGGTTCCGATGGACACGAAGGGCATTACGATCAAGCGGATGCTCAACGTCTTCGGCTACGACGACGCGCCGCACGGTCACGCCGAGGTCGCGTTTGAAAACGTCCGCGTGCCGGCGTCGAACATCCTGCTGGGCGAAGGGCGCGGTTTCGAGATCGCGCAGGGCCGATTGGGGCCAGGGCGAATCCACCATTGCATGCGGACAATCGGGATGGCCGAGCGTTCGCTGGAAGCGATGTGCCGCCGCGTCAAACAGCGCGTGGCGTTCGGCAAGACGTTGGCCGAGATGGGGACGATCCGCGCCGACATCGCCGAGTCGCGAATCGAGATCGAGCAGTCGCGCCTGCTCACGCTCAAAGCGGCTTACCTGATGGATACGATCGGCAACAAGGCCGCGCGCGCCGAAATCGCGATGATCAAAGTCGTCGCGCCGAACATGGCCTTGCGCGTGATTGACCGCGCGTTGCAGGCGCACGGCGGCGGCGGCGTCAGCCAGGATTTCCATCTGGCCAACGCCTGGGCGCACCAACGCACGCTGCGATTGGCCGACGGGCCTGATGAAGTTCACCGCGAAGCGATTGCGAAGCTTGAGCTGAGGAAATACGAGTAGCCTTTGCCAGGCGCCGGAGAGCGTGTGAAGAACATAAACACGCGTAAACTCACCGCTCCATGTCGCCGAGGTGAAATGCTGGCGGCCACGATTGACGCCTTTCGTGGTTTGTGAGGAAACCGAAGAGAAAGTCAGTGAAAGATGATCATTCGTCCCGAAAATCCGGAAGACATCGCTGCCATCCGTATCGTCAATGAACGAGCGTTCGGTCGTCCGGCTGAAGCCAATCTGGTTGACGCGCTACGTCGAAACGGCAAGGCGACGCTTTCGCTCGTCGCTGAAGGCGACAGTCAGGTCGTCGGCCACATTCTCTTCAGCCCCGTGACGATTGAATCGGGCGATGAACAATTCGCCGGCGTCGGGCTGGCGCCAATGGCCGTTTTGCCGGAGACGCAGAATCGCGGCGTTGGCTCTTCGCTTGTCAAATACGGCCTGGATCGTTGCCGCGAAGCCAGGCATCAGTTCGTGGTCGTGCTGGGCCATCCCGATTATTACCCGCGCTTCGGCTTCGTCCCGGCCAGTCGCTTTGGAATCAGGAGCGAATACGATGTGGCGGATGAAAATTTCATGGCGATGGAATTACAGATGGGGGCTTTGCAAGCTCAAGCTGGGATAGTGAGATACCAACCGGAATTCAACGAGGTCTGATACTAAAAAACGCCAGATTTCAAATGGAGGTTATGATGAAAGCTAAGATCACTCTGCTTATCTCATTCGCGCTGCTGTTGACCGCGAACGCTTGGGCGCAAGCCACCGCCACGATTGTCGGCACAGTCGCCGACGCCAGCGGCAAAGTCATCGCGAACGCCAGCGTCACCGTCACGCAAAAAGAGACCGGGTTGACGCGCCAGGTGACGACCAACGACCGCGGCTTCTACGTCGCGCCTTCGCTGCCCGTCGGCGCGTACACCGTAACCATTGAAGTGAAGGGCTTCAAGCGCAAAAGCGTCACCGGCATCGCGCTGCAAATCAACGAAGAGCCGCGCATTGACGTCGCGCTCGAAGTCGGCGAAGTCAGCGAGACCGTCACCATCACGAGCGTTGCGCCGCTGCTGCAGACCGAGAGCGGATCAGTCGGGCAGGTGATTGACAACCGCTACACGACGCAGATTCCGCTCAATGGGCGCGACTTCTCGCAGTTGATTTTGTTGACTCCCGGCGCAGTCACTCGCCCTGGCGGGTTCGAGCTGACGACCGGAGCGGCGACTGGGAGCCTGGGGTCGGGCGTGGCCATCGGCGGTCGCGACGCCCACAACAACTTCACGATTGACGGCGCGTCGAACAACGCCCGCCAGTTCGGCAACGTCGCGCTGCGGCCTTCGATTGACGTGATCCAGGAATTCAAAGTCCAGACCAATTCCTACGCGGCGGAATTCGGCCAGGCCGCCTTCGGCCAGATCACGCTCGTCACTAAATCCGGCACGAACCAGTTCCGCGGCTCGGTCTTTGAATTCCTGCGCAACGACAAGCTCGACGCGCGCAACTTCTTCCTGCCCAAACGGGCCCAGCTCAATCGCAACCAGTTCGGCGGAACCATCGGTGGGCCGATCATCAAGAACCGCACGTTCTTCCTCTTTAACTTCGAGGGGCTGCGCGAGCGACGCGGTGTGGAGGCGCTGGCCAGCGTGCCGCCCGAAGCTTGGCGCGCAGGCGATTTTTCGGGCGTGGCCGGATTGGTTTTGAGAGACCCGCAGACGGGCCAGCAATTCCCCAACAACCGCATCCCTGACAACCGCATCGTCCCGACGGCCAAAGCCGCGCTGGCTTTGTGGGTCAAGCCGAACTTCGGCGCGCCGACCCTGGTCTCCAACAACCTGCTCGTGACGCACCCGAATGAGGTTGACGACGATCAGTACACGGCGAAAGTTGATCATCAATTTTCGGAGAAAGACCGACTCAACGTGCGCTACACACGCTCGGAGCGGAGAGAGTTCGTCGCCGCCACCGGCGCGTTCACCGTCACGCCGCTGCTGCCCGGTTTCGAGAACATCAACCCGCCGACGAACGAAGTCGCGGCGATCAACCACACCCACGTCTTCTCGCCGCGATTGCTGGGCGAATTCCGCTTCTCGTTCACGCGCTCGCTTTTCGTCGCCGAGAGCGTCAACACCGGCAAGGACGGCTTCTACAAACAGTTCGGCATCAACAACGCCATCCCGGGGTTGCGCTTCGAGGGCGCGCCGACGTTCAGCTTTCAAACCATCGCGCTGACGACTTATGGCGACGGCGACTTCATCCCGCAGAAGGACGTGTCGAACGAATTCAACTACGCTGGCAACGTCACGTGGACGCGCGGCGACCATTCGTTCAAGCAGGGCTTCAGCCTGACGCGCTACCAGCAGAACACGCCCGGACCGATCACTGGCTTCCGTCGCGGCCAGTTCGTCTTTCGCGGCGATTTCACCCGGCATGCGTTCGGCGACTTCTTGCTGGGACTGCCTCTCTCGGCGCAACGTGTCGTCGGCAAAGGCGTGGAGACCGGGCGGTCGTGGTGGCACGCTTATTATTTCAACGACGACTGGAAGGTCTCGACGAAGCTGTCGCTGACCTTGGGGTTGCGCTACGAGTATGTCAGCCCGCTGGCCGACAACCTCGACCGCCGCTCGACGTTTTACCCGCTGACCAACTCGTACAACACCGGGTTGCAGGGGCAGATCATCGTCGCCAACAGCAGCGAGGCGAAGAGCATTCTCGGCTTGGATGGCATTTCGGCGCGCGGGCTGTACAACGCCGACCGCAACAACGTCGCGCCGCGTTTCGGTTTCGCCTACAGCGCCAGCGACAAGACGGTCGTGCGCGGCGGTTACGGTATCTTCTTCACCAACTCGCAGAACTTCCTCAACAACTTCGTGATCAACCGCCGCCAGCCGCCGTTCGCCGAAACGCAGCAGATCACGTCGTCAACCACCACGCCGCAGATCAACGTCGCCGACCCGTTCACCAACGCCACCGCGCCATCGGTCATCGGCACGCAGAACATCGACTCGAAGTTCCGCGAGGGTTACGTGCAGCAGTGGAACCTCTCGATCCAGCGCGAACTGCCAGGCGGCGTCGCCCTCGATGTCGGCTACGTCGGCAACAAAGGCACGAAGCTGACCGAGCTGATCTTCTTCAACATCCCGACGCCCGGCCCGACGGCGACGGTTCAAGCGCGGCGGCCCTTCCCGCGTTGGGGCACGGCGCTGAGCTTGAACTCGTTCGTCACGTCGAACTATCACGCGCTGCTGACGAAAGTACAGAAGAGATTTTCGTCGGGCCTCCAGTTCCTGGCTTCGTACACGTGGTCGAAATCAATGGACATTTCGAGCGAGCGCGGCAATGGCGACCGCGGCGGCGGATTTGAAGGCGGCGATCCGCGCAACCTGATCGGTTACTTCCACGCGCGGTCGGGCTTCGACATCCGCCAACGCTTCGTGGTGAGCTACGTTTACGAGTTGCCGTTCGGCAAAAGCAAATCGCGACTGAACGATCTGCCAGCGATTGCCGACCGTCTGATCGGCGGCTGGGAAGTGAGCGGCATCACGCAATTCCAAACCGGCTTCCCGTTCAGCGTGCTGATGTCGGGCGATCAGAACGGCGACGGGCTGGCCGGCGACCGCCCCGATTTGATCGGCCAGCCGCAGATCAATCCGGGCAACCCGCGTTGTTACATCGTTGACCCGCGCAATGCGGCTTGCGGCGGCGGGACTGCGGCGTTCGCGCTCGTGCCCACGGGCGATCTGCGTTACGGCTCGGCGGGGCGCAACATCCTCTCCGGCCCCGGCTTCAAATCGTGGGACATCAGCTTGTCGAAGAACAATCGCTTCAGCGAGCGCTTCAATTTGCAGTTCCGCGCCGAGTTCTTCAACGCGTTCAACAACGTGAATTTCGGCCAGCCGAGCCGCCTCTACAACGTGACTTCGCCCGCGTTCGGCACGATCACGACGGCCAGCCGTCCGCGCGAGGTTCAATTCGGATTGAAGCTGGAGTTTTGAAGCTTTGGGTTCTGATGTGAGAAACTGAGGGCGGCGCGAGAGCCTCGCGCCGCTAAATTGTTTTGCGAGGAGTATCGTTATGGCGTCCGAAACAATTGAAAGAGTGATGAGTCAAGTCGCCGCCCTCACTTCTCCGCTCACATTGGGTGAGAAGTTGACGGTCGCGGCTTTTCTGATCGATCAGGCCAAACAGGATGCGGCGGCAAAGTCGGATGACGAGACGCCAACGAATGGGGTGTCGCAAGAGACCGAGCTTGAGTCGAAAAAGATAAAGGACGACATTCCTGACAGGTATTTCCGCCGTGAATACGAATGGCTCAGGCAGCATCGTCACGAATATCCTGGGCAGTATGTTGTCTTGGAAGGCGACAAATTGTTCGCTCACGGCCCTAATGGCAGAAAGGCGCTCGCCGAAGCGCGTCAAGCCGGAGCGAAACACCCTGTTGTCGTGCGGGTTGAAGCAGAAGATGAACTGCCTTTCGGGGGTTGGTAATGGCTTACTATCAACTCGATTTCACCCACCTACACAATTATGATCCCGGGAAACCGGGCATTGGGCTGCTTGTGACCCTGCGCTCCGGCTTGGCTGAGGTCACGGTGGCGACAAAGGTAGATAGCGGCTCCACCTTCTGTGTCTTCGAGCGTAGCTGGGGCGAGGATTTGGGATTCGACATCGAGAGCGGACACCTTGAATGGATCGGCACGCCGATGGGGGCTTTCCGCGCCTACGGTCATCCGGTCACGCTTTCCGTGCTCGAATTCGACTTCGAGGTCATGGCCTACTTCGCCGCTGATGCCAGCTTCAATCGCAACGTACTTGGCCGGCATGGCTTCCTTGATCGAGTGCAACTGGGATTGGTTGATTACGAAGGCCGGATGTATCTGAGCCAGTTCGGCGGCAACGGGAGTCAATGATGAATGAAAGGGAAACTTCTTAATGCACGTTACTCACCTCGAATGCTCTAAAACCGGCAAAACCTACGAACCCAACAAACTCTACAACCTATCCGAAGCGGGCAAACCGCTGCTCGTTCGTTACGATCTCGAAAAGGCCGCGCGGACGTTGACGAAAGAAAGCTTGAAAACCCGCGTTTCTTCGCTCTGGCGTTACCGCGAAGTCCTGCCGGTCGTGAACGACGAAAACATCATCACGCTCGGCGAAGGCTGGACTCCGCTCGTGCGCGCTGAACGGCTCGGCGCGAAGCTCTCGGCGCCGCAATTGTTCATCAAAGACGAATCGCTCAATCCGACCGGCGCGTTCAAAGCTCGCGGATTGTGCCTGGCGATTTCGATGGCGAAGGAATTGGGCGTCGAGAAGGTGGCGATCCCGTCGGCGGGTAACGCCGCCGGGGCGATGGCGGCTTACGCTTCACGAGCGGGGATGGAATCGTTCGTCTTTATGCCGCGCGACACTCCCGCCGCCAATCGGATCGAATGCGTCGAGCTTGGCGCGCGCGTCACGCTGATTGACGGATTGATCACGGACTGCGGCGCCGAAGTCGCCAAACGCAAAGACGCTGAGGGCTGGTTCGATGTCTCGACGCTGAAAGAGCCTTATCGCATCGAAGGCAAGAAGACGATGGGATACGAGTTGGCCGAACAGTTCGATTGGGAATTGCCTGACGTGATTCTATATCCGACCGGAGGTGGCACTGGGCTGATCGGAATGTGGAAGGCCTTCGACGAGATGGAAGCGATGGGTTGGATCGGATCTGAGCGTCCGCGAATGTTCACCGTGCAGGCCACGGGTTGCGCGCCCATCGTTCGCGCCTTCGACCACGGCTGGGAAGACGCGCCGGAATTTGAGAATGCGAGCACGGTGGCTTCGGGATTGCGCGTGCCGCGCGCCATCGGCGACTTCATTATGCTCGACATTTTGCGACGGAGCGGTGGCGGCGCGGTCGCCGTGACTGACGAAGAGATGATCGCGGCGGCGCGCGAAATCGGCGCGGCTGAAGGAATCTTCTGCGCTCCCGAAGGCGCGGCGTGTTTGCCTGCGCTGCGGAAATTGATGAATGAAGGTAAAGTCGCGCCGGATGATCGCATTGTGTTGTTCAATACCGGCGCGGGATTGAAGTATCTCGAAGCTTTTGGGCTGTGAAGCCCGCCGGTACGGTACAGGGAGCGGTAGCGACTTGTAGCCCACTGAACGACCTCTTCACAGGGCTACAGGTCGCTACCGCTCCCTGTACCGTACCGTTGGTCAAATTTGAAGAGGTAAATCATGAACCGAACCAAGACCTGGATATTCGCCATTGTTTTATTGCTCGCCGCTTTGCTCGCCGCGCCCGCCAGGCAATCGGCGCAGGCGAAGCTCTCCGCCGACCAGCAACTCCTGCGAGACATCTTTCAGCAACTGATCGAAATCAACACGACGGATTCAGTTGGCGATTGTACCGCCGCCGCCAATGCGATGGCTGCGCGATTGAAGGCCGCGGGCTTCGCCGATGAAGACGTGAAAGTGCTGGGGCCGCATCCGCGCAAAGGCAATCTGGTCGCGCGGTTGCGCGGAACAGGCGCGCGCAAGCCGATCCTGCTGCTCGCTCACCTCGACGTGGTCGAAGCGAAGCGCGAAGACTGGTCGTTCGATCCGTTCAAGTTCCTCGAACAGGATGGCTACTACTACGGTCGCGGAACATCCGACGACAAAGCGATGGCCGCCATCTTCATCGCCAATCTGATCCGCTTCAAACAAGAGGGCTTCAAGCCCGACCGCGACCTCATCGTCGCTCTGACCGCCGACGAAGAAGGCGGCAATTACAACGGCGTTGATTGGCTGCTCAAAAATCATCGCCCGCTGATCGAGGCCGAGTTCGGATTGAACGAAGGTGGAGGTGGCGCGATCCGCAATGGCAAAAAGCTCTTCAACTCGGTGCAGGCGAGCGAGAAGGTTTACCAGAGCTTTTTGCTCGAAGTGAAGAACAAGGGTGGGCACAGCTCGCGGCCCGTGAAGGACAACGCGATCTACCAACTCGCCGCCGGGTTGCAGCGGCTCGCCGCGTTCGACTTCCCGGTCAACCTGAACGAAGTCACGCGGGCGTATTTCGAGCGCGTGTCGAAGATCGAAGGCGGGCAGGCGGGCGTGGCGATGAAAGGCGCGATTCAAAATCCGCCCGACGCCAAATCCGTCGCTTACCTCGGCGCCATTCCGGCCTACAACGCGACGATGCGGACGACCTGCGTGGCGACGATGCTCGAAGCCGGGCACGCCGAAAACGCGCTGCCGCAAACCGCTCGCGCGACCGTCAACTGCCGCATCCTGCCGACCGAAACGGCGGAGCAGACGCGCCAGACTCTGGTCAGAGTCGTCAACGACAACCGCCTCACGATCACTCCGATCCGCGAACCGAAACCCAGCCCGCCCTCGCCGCTCGCCGCTGAAGTGATGAAGCCGATTGAAGCGATCACGGAGCAGATGTGGCCCGGTGTGCCTGTCATTCCGACGATGAGCACGGGCGCGACCGACAGTTTGTACCTGCGCAACACGGGCATCCCGATGTACGGCACGTCAGGGATTTTTGGCGACATTGACGATTCACGCGCGCACGGCAAGGACGAACGCATCAATGTGAAGTCGTTCTTCGACGGGCAGGAATATCTTTACCGGCTGGTCAAAGCTTTTACCTCCGCGGACGCAAAGGGGCGTCAGGCGGCCAATCAACGTTAGCGAGGTCCCCGCCCCTCTGCTGCGCCAATTCGTCCATTGCGCGGATGAACCGCAAACGTCCGTCGGGTTCGGGATGATAAAACGGGTCTGTGTCCACGATTCGAGCGTTGAGCAACCTCATTCTGCTGAGGGCTGAAACCAGTTTCGCCGGATCAAGCCCCAGCCGGCGCAGCGCGATCACGGCGACGCCATCGCAGCGCAGCTCGATCTCGCGCATCGTCTCGCGCTCCTTCCGCTGGCGGGCTTCCATAAATTCGCCCCAGAAATATTCGTGTCCAAGTTCGTGCGCGACTGTGGCCTGAAGCTCTTCCGTCGACAGTTGATTTAGAGCCGGTTCTGAAATGAGCAGGACAGCCCGCCCTTGTAAGCCGACGAATAGATGCTCAACGCCGATCACTCTGATCTCGATCACGGAATCACGCTCGTGGTATCGGAGAATCGGCTCGAGCGCGGCGAGTTCCTGCTTCATTCGGTCGGACACTCTGACCTCTTTGCCTTTCGCCAGGCGCGCGAGGACTTCGGCCTTGAAAACATCGGGAATCTTCGGCAGCCGGACGCGCCGCAGGTAATCATCGAAGCTCCGGTCTTCGATCCGCTCGAAGAAAGCCAACGCCTTCGCCTCCACGCTGCCGGGTTTCAAATTCGCTGGCCGGGTCTGTCCCGAAGAACTGATCGTCAACGCCAACATCAGGCTCAAAATCAAACTCAACATCAGGGTCGCGCGCATCAACATGGCTGCTCCTTTGAAAAAAGACAGACCTCGCCCCAGCCGCCAATCGGTCTGGCGGGAGCGAATCGGTCACGAAGTTTTTGGGATTTGGTTGAGAGGTGAGGCGGGAATTGATTGCTCAGTTCGCCGCCTCAGCCCTAAAATGAGCCGCCACCATGCGATTAGTTATCGGCTCACTTCGCGGCGGACGATAGCCTGAGCGCCGCAACGCAGTCCTTTGGGAACTCGAAGAAATGGCTTGGGAAATTCTTGGCGGGTTCTTGGAGAGTTCTTGGAGCAACTATGAGCCAACAAATCAAACACTTATACGAATTCGGCCCGTTCCGGCTGGATGCCGGGGAGCGTCTGCTTCTGCGCGAGGGCGAGAGCGTGCCGCTCACGCCCAAAGCCTTCGACCTGCTGCTGGCGCTGGTCGAACATCACGGGCGCCTGCTGGAAAAAGACGAACTGCTGAAGCTGGTCTGGCCGGACACGTTCGTTGAAGAAGCCAACCTCTCCTACAACATCTCGCTCATTCGCAAGGCGCTGGGCGATGGCGAGAACGGACAAAAGTACATCGAGACCGTGCCGAAACGCGGCTACCGCTTTGTAGTCGTAGTGCGGGAGATGGGTGAGAAGCAGGTGGAGATTAACGAAGCGGTGGCGCGGCCAGAGCCTCTGGCCAGCAAGTTCAAACGTCACAAAAAAGGCGCGCTCCTGGCGCTGGCGGCGCTGGTCATCGCGTTTGGCGGGCTTGGCTTCGGGCTGTATAAATTTATCAACCGGCCTCAAAGCAAAAGCTCCGGCGCTGAACCGAAGGTCATTCCTTTCACCAGCTTTCCGGGTACGGAGTCCCAGCCCGCTTTCTCGCCTGACGGGAATCAAATCGCTTTTGCCTGGCGGAATGAAAAGGATGGCAACGCCGACATCTACGTCAAATTGATTGATGCTGAAACGCCACTCCGGCTGACCACAGACCCTGCCGCCGATACTTATCCAGCCTGGTCGCCCGATGGCCGCCAGATCGCTTTTCTGCGGCAGTCTGCGGATAAGAGCGCGGTCTATCTGGTTCCGGCCATTGGCGGCGCGGAACGCAAATTGGCCGAGGTCGGCGCCGATTTTACATCTTTCGGGATTGGTCTTCGCGGCCTGGGCCTTGTGCAAAATCTCAGTTGGGCGCCGACGGGTGAAACGCTAGCGGTGGTGGAGAAAAGTTCTCCGTCAGCGCCATACCGGATCTTGCTGTTGGCGTGCGAAACGGGTGAGCCGCGCCGGTTGATTGCGCCGCCAGCGGGAGCGATGGGGGACGGCAGCCCTGTCTTCTCGCCTGACGGCAAGACGCTCGCCTTTGTGCGCTGGAGCGCCGAGCTCATCGCCGACATCTATCTGCTGCCCTTGCAGGGCGGCGAGCCGAAGCGCCTCACGTTCAATAACACGCACGTCAACGGCCTGACCTGGGCTGCGGATGGCCGGAGTCTTCTCTACTCGTCGCACGATGCCGAATACCGGTCGCGGTTGTGGAAAATCTCCGCTGACGGAGGCGCGCCTGAACAGGTGGCTCGTAGCCTGGATATGATAGACCCGAATCTTTCCGCTCAGGGAAACCGTCTGGCCTTCACCCAGGTAATCAACGATTCCAACATCTGGCGGATTGATTTGGCTGGCTCAAAGGGGGAGGGCGCGCCGTTTATTTCTTCCACGCGGGCGGATTTGAACCCGCAATACTCGCCTGATGGAAAGAAGATCGTCTTCGGTTCCCACCGTTCAGGCATTTCGGAGTTTTGGGTGTGCGAAGCGGACGGCTCGCGTCCCATTCAGTTGACCAATCTACGCGCGAACATCGGCTCGCCGCGCTGGTCACCCGACAGCCGGAAGATCGCTTTCGACATACGCGTGGAAGGCAATGCCGACGTTTACGTGATCGGCGCCGACGGCGGCCAGGCGCGCCGTCTGACCAGCGAGTCTGCCGAAGATATGCTGCCGAGTTGGTCGCAAGATGGGCGCTGGCTTTACTTCTGCTCGAACCGCAGCGGCAGTTTGCAAGTCTGGAAGCTGCCAGCCGAGGGCGGTCAAGCGGCGCAGGTGACCAGGCAAGGCGGGTTTGCGGCTTTCGAGTCGCTCGACGGCAAGTTGCTCTACTACGTGAAAAACCGCCAACTGCCCGGCATCTGGCGGATGCCTGTTGAAGGCGGCGCCGAAACGCCAGTCCTCGATCACCACCAGGCGGGGTTCTGGCGCGTGTGGACTGTGACGGAGCAGGGCATCTATTTCGCTACCGCCGAGAATCCGTCTCGACCTTTGATCGAATTCTTCAGCTTTGCCACCGGCAAGGTGACGCAGATCGCCGCGCTTGAGAAACCATTCTTTCTCGGACTCAGCGTTTCCCCCGACGGGCGATGGCTGATTTATTCACAGTTAGATCAGAGCGGAAGCGACATTATGTTGATGGAAAACTTCCGCTGAATCACGATGAACCAGCGTTCAGACCACCACTTCGAATTCGGCCCATTCCGTCTTGATGTTACAGAGCGATTGCTGCTGCGCGACGGCGAGAGTGTGTCGCTCACACCAAAAGCCTTCGATCTGCTGCTGGCGCTGGTCGAACATCACGGACATCTGCTGGAAAAAGACGAACTGCTCAAGCAGGTCTGGCCGGACACGTTTGTGGAGGAGGCCAATCTTTCATACAACATCTCGCTCATCCGCAAGGCGCTGGGCGATGGCGAGAACGGGCAGAAATATATTGAGACGGTGCCGAAGCGCGGCTACCGTTTTGTGGCCGGGGTGCGGCAGATGGGCGCTAAGCGGGTCGAAGGCGCTGAAGCGGCGGCGCATAACATTGAAGAAGAAGCGCGACCAGAGCCTCTGGCCGGTAAGATCAAGCGCCACAAAAAAGGCGCTCTTCCTGGCGCTGGCGGTGTTGGTCGTCGCGATTGGCGGGATCGGCTTCGGACTGTACAAATTTATCAACCGCCCTCAAACCAAAAGCTCCGGCGCGGAGCCGAAGATCGTTCCCATCACCAGTTTTCCGGGCAGCGAAACCCAGCCTGCGTTTTCGCCCGACGGCAACCAGATCGCTTTCGTCTGGGATGGCGAGCAGGAGAACAATCGGGACATTTACGTCAAGCTGATTGACGCTGGGGAGCCGCTGCGGTTGACGACCAACCCCTCCCCTGACCTCAATCCGGTCTGGTCGCCTGATGGCCGCTACATCGCTTTCACGCGCGAAGGCGCCGGGAGCGGCATCTACCTTGTCCCTGCGCTGGGCGGAGCTGAACGCAAACTGGGCGAGCTCTTTCCGACACGGCCTTTCCATAAACTTAGTCTGAGCTACTCACCTGACGGGAAATACCTCGCGGTTGCAGATAAAGACGCTGCGGCGGAACCGTACAGCATCTTTTTGCTCACGGTCGAAACCGGCGAAAAGCGGCGATTGACCTTCCCACCCGCCGGATCGGTAGGTGATGAATGTCCTGCCTTCTCTCCCGATGGGAAGAGTCTGGCTTTCGCGCGAATGCTAGGAGTTGGCACGAAAGACATTTACCTCGCGCCTGTAGCAGGTGGGGAACCGAGGCGACTCACTTTCGATGACACACAGACACTCGGCTTGACTTGGGCGCCAGATGGCCGTGAAATCGTGTTCTCATCGAATCGTAGTGGGATCTTCCACTTATGGCGAGTTCCTATTGCTGGCGGCGCTCCCACACGCGTAGATGTGTACGCCCAAAATCTTTGGCACCCGGCGATTTCTCCTCAGGGAAACCGATTGGCTTGGACACAACCTTTGGAAGACGTGAACATCTGGCGCGTTGGGATCACAAACCTTACAGGACAAAATGCAGCGCCAGTGAAGTTGATCACCTCCACGATCTATGACGGAAATCCTCAGTACTCCCCCGACGGGCAGCGAATTGTTTTTGCCTCCGACCGCTCAGGAAGTTCAGAGATTTGGGTTTGTGACCGCGAGGGTAGAAACCCTATTCAGTTGACGTATATGGGCGCCCCGAATACGGGCACGCCGCGCTGGTCGCCTGACGGACAGCAGATCGCCTTCGATTGTATGTTGAAAGGTAACCGGGAGATCTATCTCATCAGCGTCAACGGCGGCAAACCTCGCCAGCTTACGACGGTACCTGCGGAAGATGTCTGCCCAAGTTGGTCGCGGGATGGACAGTGGATATATTTCGGCTCCGGTCGTAGCGGCAGCTTGCAAATCTGGAAGATGCCCTCGACGGGCGGAGCGGCTATGCAGGTGACCAGGCAGGGAGGGTTCGAGGGATTTGAATCGCCAGACGGCAAGTATTTCTACTACGCCAAAGCTCGCCAAGCTCCTGGCATCTGGCGCATTTCCGTCGAAGGCGGTGAAGAAACATTCGTGCTCGATCATCACCGGGCCGGTTACTGGCGCTTCTGGGCGGTGACAGAGCAGGGGATTTATTTTGCCACCGCCGAAACGCCTGCGCGTCCGGTGATCGAGTTCTTCAGCTTTGCGACCGGGAAAGTGACGCTCGTCGCCACAATCGAGAGACGGATCGGAAGTGGTGGGTGGGGGCTGGCCGTCTCCCCCGACAGCCGCTGGATTCTTTACAATCAGTTAGATCAGTCAGGCAGCGACATTATGCTGATAGAGAACTTTCGCTGAATCACGATGAACCAGCGTTCAGACCACCATTATGAATTTGGCCCATTCCGCCTCGATGTTGCGGAACGTCTGCTGCTGCGCGAGGGCGAGAGTGTGTCGCTCACGCCCAAATCCTTCGACCTGCTGCTCGCGCTGGTCGAACATCACGGACATCTGCTGCAATAAAACGATTCGGTTTGTATTGACGCACCCTGAATACGACCGGGGGAAATGGAAAGATGACTGCAATTGCTAAAACCGGAAAGACCACCGCGCAGAGATACGCAGATCTGCTGGCGACGGTATTGCCCAAGCCTATCGAAACTGAAGCGGAGAATGAGAGGGCGCTGGAGATCGTCAACCATCTGATGAGCAAGGGCGAGAAGAAGTTGACAGCAGAAGAGCGCTGGCTGCTGAGGATGCTGGCGCCCCTGATCGAAGACTTCGAGGAGAAGGCCTATCCGATTGACGAAGCCCCGCCGCGCGCCGTGTTGAAGACGCTGATGGAAGATCGCGGCCTGAAGCAGATTGATCTGGCGCCGTTGTTCGGCGGGCGCAGCCGCGTCTCCGACGTGCTGGCCGGGAAGCGCGAGATCAGCAAGGCGCAGGCGAAAGCTCTCTCCGCCTTTTTCAAAGTGCCGGCGGATTTGTTCATCTGATCCGACAGCGCGCGAATTCCGCTTCAGCTTCGCCAACCTGCCTTGCGCCAGCCGCGCGACGCCCCGATTGACGTAAACATAGGCGAGGCTTCAACCCAGCGATTTGATGAATCGCTGGGAGAATTGGGCGCGTGCGACCAACTCCGGATGGGATTGAAAGATTCCGCTCGACAGGCTTTTTCTTTTGATGATGACCTGGATTCGCTGCAATCCTCTCAGGTAGTGAGCCGGATCGTAATTCAGCAATTTCAGCGACAGGATGGCGACCGCGTCGCATTTCAGCTCGACCACTCGCATCGCGCGGGCGTCTTTGGCGCGCTGGGCCGCCGCCATCTCATCCTCAACGTAGGAATGGCCGAGTTCGTGCGCAATGATTCCAGCCAGTTCGCCGTCGTAAAGCGGATCGGCGAGGCCGTCGGAAAGCACGAGCACACAGCCGCGCCAGAGCATGGCCGAAGGAACGTCGTCCTGGAAGAGGAACAGATCGAGCTTGCCGCCGCGCCCGTGCGACTCAAGCGTCTGACGAAACACTGTCTCGACGCGGCTGAGCAGCTTGCTCTGCGTAATTCTCTGTTTATGAAGCGAGGCGGGAAGCGCCGCTACAGCCTGCGCGCGAAATTCTTCGTTGAAGACGGTGATGCTGTGGGTGAAGAGGCGGCTTTTCATTTCAGCGGCTGATCCGGCGCCGGCTGCCGCCAGCGCCAGTTCTACTTCATTAACTTCATTGCCGCTTGCCAGCGCGGCGCTTTGGGTGGGCTGTCCCGTAACGGCGAGCGTCAGGCTGAGAGAAAGAACTACGATCCAACTAAGACGGCGAATGCTGTGGCTGCGCATGATCTGACCTTTCTCCGCCGCTCGGCGCCCAAGACACACCTATCCCGGTCAGCCAGAAGGTCTGGCCTACGCGCCAGCTTTGGAATTTTGGGTTTGATTAGAAGGGCGGGACTGCTACGATCCGCCTGCGACTGCAACGAACAATTTTATTGCGGGGCGGACGATAGGTGAACTCGCCGCACAGAATCCTGTGAGATCGCCGGGAAATGGCCGAGAAATTTCCCAGCGCGTTCCTGGAAAATTCCTGGAAGGGTTATGAGTCAGCAAACAAACGGGATATACGAATTCGGCTCGTTTCGACTGGATGCGCAGGAGCGATTACTGCAACGCGATGGCGCGACAATTTCGCTCACGCCCAAAGCGTTTGATCTGTTGTTGGCGTTGGTCGAGCGGCACGGACGGCTGGTGGATAAAGAAGAATTGTTCCAAACGGTCTGGCCAGACACGATCGTCGAAGAATCAAATTTGTCTTCAAACATTGCGCTCATCCGCAAGGCGCTGGGTGATGGCGCGAATGGCGAACGTTACATTGAAACTGTGCCGAAGCGCGGCTACCGCTTTGTCGCGCCCGTGCAGGAAGTCTCGCGCGTGGACGCTGAGCAAACTCCCCTTGCAACATTCCCCGGTCACGAATCGCAGGCTGAAGTCGCCAATCCGCGCCGCCGTTTTCATCCTTTGCTGTGGGTGTTGTTGGCGCCGGGCTTGTTGATGGTTGGGTACTTCGCAACAGTTCGCTGGTTCGGTTCGCGCGTGTCCGATGTTGCGCCGCTCCTGACCATATCCCCGTTCACGACCTTGCCCGGCAGGGAGTCCGAGCCGGCGTTCTCGCCAGACGGCAATCAGATCGCTTTTGTCTGGAATGGCGAACGGGGCGACAATGCGGACATCTACGTCAAACAGATCGGGAATGAAACGCTGGTTCGATTGACCACCAATCCTGCTCAGGATAGAAGCCCGTTCTGGTCGCCGGATGGCCGCTGGATTGCGTTTACACGTCGGGCGAGCGACGAAATTGGGTTGTATCTGATTCCTTCGCTGGGCGGCGCAGAGCGCAAGCTTGCTGCGTTGCCTCCGAGGCTAACACTTGAATTCCCGGTTCCCCTGAGCTGGACGCCGGATAGTGAATGGCTGGCGGTGTCGGATAAAAGTTCGCCACAGGAGCCAGACGGTATTTGGCTGGTGGCGCGTGAGACGGGCGAAAAGCGACAACTGACGACGCCCCAAACAAAGTACGGTGATGGGCAGCCAACCATTTCGCCCGACGGAAAGACCGTCCTGTTCACGCGGGATCGCGCCATCAATCTGCATGATCTTTACCTCGTCCCCATTACCGGCGGGGAACCGCGGCAAGTACTCTTCGCTCAGGAAACCTCCGCCACCCAACCCACCTGGACACCCGATGGCCGCACAATTTTGTTCATTTCCAATCAGGGGCGCGGCGGCTCAAACGACTTGTGTCAAGTGCCTGTGACCGGAGGCGCGCCCGTCAAGGTTGAAGCAGTCAGAGAAAAGCTCTCCAACTTTGTGCTCTCACGCCAGGGCAATCGTCTGGCCTGGGCGCAGAGCCTGGATGACACCAACATCTGGCGCATGGAACTGGATGCCACGAGAAAGCCGAAAACCGCCCCGCAGCAAATAATCACTTCCACCAGGATTGATGTGGACGCGCGGTTTTCTCCCGATGGCAAAAAGATCGCCTTCGCCTCGAATCGCTCCGGGAGTTTGCAAATCTGGGTAGCCGAGAGCGACGGCCAGCATCCCGTCCAGTTGACGTTCTTCAAGGATTCGCTTCCCGGTTCGCCGCGTTGGTCGCCTGACGGGCGGCAAATCGCCTTTGACCTCCGCGCGGCAGGTAACAAAGACATCTACGTCATCAGCGCAGAAGGAGGCAAACCGCGCCGTCTGACGACGGAATCCTCCTGGGAGGGCCTGCCGAGTTGGTCACGCGATGGCGCCTGGATTTACTTCTGCTCCGAGTGTAACAGCAGCGACCAGCAAATAAGGAAGATGCCCGCGGGTGGCGGGCAAGCTGTACAAATCACCCGAAATGGAGGATTCGATAACGTCGAATCTCCCGATGGACAGTTTCTTTACTTCACCAAAGGCTACCAAATTCCCGGTATCTGGCGCATACCAGTCGCCGGAGGTGAAGAAACGTTGGCGCTTAATCATCACAATGCCGGAAAATGGCGCTACTGGGCCGTGAAGGAACAAGGCATTTATTTCGCTACGGCGGAAACACCTGAACGTCCCCTGCTTGAATTCTTCAGCTTTGGTGCCGGCAAGGTTACGCTCCTTGCCACGCTTGAGAAAAGGATCAGCTACTCAGGGTTTGCTGGCTTGGACGTTTCTCCCGATGGCCGGTGGTTGATCTGGCAACAACTGGATCAGGAAGGTAGTGACATTATGCTGATGGAAAACTTTCGCTGAGCTTTTATGAATCAGGCGCCCAAACAGCTTTATGAATTCGGTCCATTCCGGCTGGACGCTGTGGAGCGCCAGTTGTTGCGTGACGGAGCAACGATTTCACTCACGCCCAAGGCTTTTGACCTGTTGCTGGCGTTGGTCGAACGACACGGACGGCTGGTAGAGAAAGAAGAATTGTTCCAAACGGTCTGGCCGGACACGATTGTCGAAGAATCAAATTTGTCTTCAAACATCGCGCTCATCCGCAAGGCGCTCGGTGATGGCGAGAACGGGCAGAAGTTTATCGAGACTGTGCCGAAGCGCGGCTACCGATTTGTAGCTGAGGTGCGGGAAGCGCCGCCGCCTGCCGACGATTTGATCCGGGAGAAGGCTCGGTGGCGCGCCGATGCGACTCAGCCGGACGCGGCTTCATCGCCGCCGAAGCAAACCAGCCGTTGGATGTGGTCAACCGTCTTCCTCGCGGCGGGCGTGATCGTCAGCGCGGCGATCTGGTTGATGGTTGATCGTCAACTAGCGAAAACACCAACGGCTCCGGCCAGGATCGTTCCCTTCACGAGTTTTGCCGGCAGCGAATCACATCCAGCCTTTTCGCCCGACGGCAAGCAAATAGCTTTCGTCTGGGGCGGCGAAAACGATGACAATAACGACATCTACGTCAAACTGCTCGGCACGGAAAAGCCGTTGCGGCTGACGACCGATTCCGCCATTGATAGCAATCCGACCTGGTCGCCCGATGGCCGCTACATTGCTTTTCTGCGCCAGGCGGCGGATGGCAACTGGGCTTATCTCGTACCCGCGTTGGGCGGCGCGGAGCGAAAACTGACCAAAGCCGGGCGTCAGATCGTTACGATTGACGAGCCTGCGCGGCTGGCTTGGCGTCCCAGCGGCGAATGGGGCGGCGAATGGTTGGCGGTGACGGACAACGAAGCGGCGGCAGAGCCAGTCGGCATCTTTCTGCTTTCGGTCGAGACTGGCGAGAAGCGCAGACTGACCTCACCATCAGCGAATTTTTTCTCTGGCGATTGGAATCCAGCCTTTTCTCCCGACGGGAAGATGCTCGCCTTTACCCGCGCAGTAAACGACGGGTTCCATTTGGATGTTTACGTCGTGGCGGTCAGCGGCGGAGAACCGCGGCGGCTGACGTTTGATAATGCGCACGTGAAGAGTTTGGCCTGGACGCCGGATGGCCGTGAAATCATTTTCTCGTCGAGTCGCGGCGGCAGCGTGAGTACGGCTACGCTCTGGAAAATTCCCGCCGCCGGTGGAACGCCGGAACGATTGGCGGGCGTGGGGCAGAACACTTTCACGCTGGCGATTGATCGGCAAGCGAACCGTCTGGCTTATGAGCAGCGCATCCGCGATACGGACATTCATCGAATCGAGGTCGCGGATGCGGCGAGTCTGAGCAAGCCGTCCACGAAGCTGATTTCTTCCACCCACCGGGACGACAGCCCGAACTATTCGCCGGATGGCAAACGCATCGTCTTTGTTTCTGACCGCACGGGCAGTCTGGAACTCTGGCTGTGCGACAGCGAGGGCGCCAATCCACTTCAATTGACTAACTTCGGCGGGCCGCACACCGGCACGCCGCGCTGGTCTCCCGACGGCCAGTGGATTGCGTTCGACTTCGGCATCGAGGGCAACCAGGAGATTTTCATCCTCAGCGCCGATGGAGGAAAACCGCGCCGCCTCACCACCGACCCGGCCTTTGATGGCCTGCCCAGTTGGTCGCGTGATGGGCGGTGGGTCTACTTCAACTCGAATCGCGGCGGAGATGCGCAGATTTGGAAGGTACGAACCGAAGGCGGGCAGGCCGTGCAGGTGACCAAGCAAGGGGGCGATGAAGTCTGCGAGTCGGTGGATGGCAAGTTCATCTACTACGCCAAAGACAAGCTTGGCCTTTATGGTCTCTGGCGGGCGCCGGTTGAAGGCGGCGAAGAGGCGCTGGCGCTGGATTTACAACAAACCGAGCATCGGCGCGCCTGGGCCATCGCGGAACAGGGCATTTATTTTGTCGCCGCCGAGACGCCGTCCCGTTCGGTGGTCAAATTCTTCCGCTTTGCCACGGGACGGGTGGAGCGACAAGTGGCGACGCTGGAAAGAGCCGTCAAGCGTGGGACGCCGAGCTTGATGATTTCTCCTGACGGCCGCTGGCTGCTTTATACGCGCATTGATCAGAGCGGCAGCGACATTATGCTGATGGAGAACTTCCGCTGAAGTTTGTGAAGATGAACGGGCTGGCAAGAGCGCCGTCGAGTGGTTAGACTGTGGGACAAGAAATCAATCGCTGAGGAGTAAAGTTATGTCATCGAGAACTGCCGCGATCAATGTTGATGCCGACATTGCTCAAGCCTGGGAATCCGCCTCCACCACGAAGCGAAAGCGGCTTCAGGCGCAGATCAGGAAATGGTTTGAAGCCGGCGCGGAGACAAAGAAGAAGGTTCCGCATTTATCTCGCAAAGAGTCGGAGTTGCTGCTCAGGATTAATCAGGACCTGACACCGCAAAAACGGCAGCGGATGGAAGAACTCACGGACAAGATGGAGTTCGATTCAATCACCGACGAAGAACATGCCGAGTTGCTGCGGTTGTCGGATGAAACGGAAAAGCTCGCAGTGGAAAGGCTCAAGGCGGTCATAGAGTTGGCGAAGTACAGGAAAGTTTCGGTTGACGAGTTGATGGAGCAACTGGGGATGGAACCAGGCAAGTATGCCCGTTAAACGGAAGCTGCTGCTCAACTCAAATCAACATCCCTGAAAGGGTAAGCGATTGTTGCGCCATCATCATTTGAACATGGCGAATTTTCTCAGTCCGTACTTTTACCGTCGCCCTCCTGAGTCAGCCAGGTTCGTTGCCTGACCGAGGCGCTGGCAAAGCCATTGGTTCAGCTTCAGACGCGCGCCCAGCGAAGGATGCGTCTTCGTTTCGCTGCGGGTGACGTTGCCAGCCGTGATGCCGATGTAGGTCATCCGCTCCAGCGCCCGCGCCAAATGAGCCGGATCGTCGCCAATCTCTTTCAGCGTAATCGCGGCCACCGCATCGCAGAACAGTTCGATCTCCCGGAGCAGGCTTTCGTCCTTCTCACTGAATGCCCGCTCGCGTTCCTCCCAAAGATATTCGTGGGCGAGTTCATGCGCGACGATGCCGCGTAGCTCGGCTTCGCTGGTGATAAGCATCAGCTTCGTCGTTTTGATGATCTCGTTGATCAGGACCGGGCCGGGCTGATAAGCCGGTGGGCGCATCTCGTTCAGACGGCGGCGCACTGCGTCCGGCGCCGATCGCCCAGGCGAGCCAGGGCGCGCTCCGTTTCGGTCGTCTTAACAGTTTGCGCTGCGATGGTGGTTGAAAGTCCGAGCGTGAAGATGGCGGCGAGCGTGATCTGCTTGAGCATGGTCTCTCCCTGGTTGTGACCGCCCGCCGCAAGGACGAAAAAAGGACACACGAATCCCGGGTCGCCACGTGATGCATTCGCTGGGGCGACGGGCAAGCGGTTGAAAATTTCGGTTTGGGTTGGAGTAAGGCGGTGGCTGATTGTCCTCTGCCGCCGCCTTACCCTAGTGGACGGCTTCAGAAATTTCCCCTCCCAGAGAGCCTCTTATTTTCCTTTCCGGCATTTTCCTTTCCTGCCAGCCGGCGATCAGAAAGGAAAATGCCGGAAAGGAAAATAAGAGCCGAAAGTGGGTGGATTACTTTTGAACCTGACCACTAGAATGAGCCGGTCACATTTCATTCCTGATTGGCTCATTGTGCTGCGGACGTTACGCCGGACGCGGCGGCTAAATCGTTGTGGACCTGAACAGGAGACATTCATTTTGGCAATGGAATCTTTCGATGTAATTATCGTTGGCGCAGGTCTTTCGGGGATTGGCGCCGCCGTCCACTTGCAGCGGCATTGTCCGGGCAAATCCTTTGCGATTCTGGAAGGCCGCGAGGCTATCGGCGGCACCTGGGATTTGTTTCGCTATCCGGGCGTCCGGTCGGACAGCGACATGAACACGCTCGGCTATAACTTCAAGCCGTGGAAGAATCCCAAGGCCATTGCCGACGGCCCTACCATCCTCGCCTACGTGCGGGAAGCGGCGGACGAGTATGGCGTAGTCCCGCACATCCGCTTCAACCATTTAGTCCGCCGCCTCTCCTGGTCGTCCGCTGATGCTTTGTGGACGGTGGAGGCCGAACACGATGGTCGCGTGGTTTCATTCGCTGCTCGCTTTGTGATGATGTGCGCGGGCTATTATCGTTACTCAGCGGGCTACACGCCGGAGTTCGCGGGCGTGTCGCGCTTCAAAGGCACGCTGATCCATCCGCAATTTTGGCCCGAAGACCTGGACTATGCAGGCAAGCGCGTCGTCGTCATCGGCAGCGGAGCCACGGCGGTCACGCTGGTTCCGGCGATGGCGGACAAGGCGGCGCACGTGACCATGTTGCAGCGGTCGCCGACCTACATGGTGTCGCTGCCGGCGGCTGACGCCATCGCCAATTGGTTGCGCGGTCATCTGCCGCTCAACTTGGCCTACCGGCTGACGCGCTGGAAAAACGTGCTGTTGCAACTCATCTTCTTCAAGAGCGCCCGCGCATTCCCGGAGCGGACCAAGAGGCGATTGCTCAAGCTGATTCAGGCGCAGTTGGGACCGGAATACGATCTCGCGCATTTCACGCCGCGCTACAATCCCTGGGACGAGCGGTTATGTGTCGTTCCCGACAATGATCTCTTCGCGGCCATCAAGGCCGGCAAGGTTTCTATCGTCACCGGTCACATTGATACCTTCACCGAGACCGGCCTCAAGCTCCAAACGGGGCAGGAACTCGAAGCCGACATCCTCATCACCGCCACCGGACTGGAGCTTCAATTCGCTGGCGGCGCGGAGGTCACGGTTGATAAGCGGCCTGTCGAGATCGGCAAGACCGTTTTGTACAAAGGCATGATGTTCAGCGGAGTTCCCAATCTGGCTTCCGTCTTCGGCTACACGAACGCGTCGTGGACGCTGCGCGCAGATTTGCTGGCGGAGTATTTTTGCCGCCTGATCAATTTCATGGACGCGCGCGGTTACGTTGAGGCGCGACCGAAGCAGCCCGATCCCGCAATGCCGGCGCCGCCGTTCGGCAACCTGAAGTCGGGGTACTTCAAACGCGCGGAGGCGCGCTTGCCTCGGCAGGGAACGGAAGGCTCGTGGCGCAATCCCCAAAACTATGTGTTCGATATTTTGCGCTTTCGCTTTGGGGCGATTGAAGACGATGCGCTGGAGTTTCGGCGCGCGGGCGACTCGACGGCGCGCGAGACTTCTTCGGCGGCGTTTGCCGAGGCAAGCTGACCGGCAAAGCGCGGGGGATGTTCCTGCGCGCCATCGGCGAACTGTATAATGGCGCTGACCGCTAGCGGATGGATCGTCATCGAAAGGAAGGAACAAGCTATGTCAACCATCACCGTGGAGAACATTCTGCAACAGATTGACCAGTTGCCGCCCTTCGAACAGAGCAGGCTGGCGCGATTGTTGGAGGAACGCCGCGCCGAGCGAACGCCCCAACCTGCCAAAGCGCCGCGCGACAAACGGCTGCCCGACCAGCCCTGGCCCGAAGCGCAGGCGGCTATGAAATGGCTGCGCGAGCACGCGCACGAATATCGTGGGCAGTGGGTGGCGCTCGCTGGCGACCACTTGGTTGCGCGCGGCGCGAACGAGGCAGAAGTTTGGGCTGCTGCCGAAGCTGCCGGTTTCAGCCCCGATCAGGTGCTGCTCCATTACATCGCTGGCCCTGAGGAACCGCCGTTTATGGGAATCTGATGAAAACCTATCCCCTTTACCTCAATGGCGACTGGTACGTTTCCAGTCCCTTTCAGCAAGTTATCAACCCTGCGAATGGCGAAGCGATTGCGCAGGTTTCGACGATTGACCGCGCGCGCGTCGCTCAAGCCATCGGCGACGCGCACGAGGCTTTTCAATCGTGGCGCAAGCTGACGGGCAAAGCGCGCGGACTGTTCCTGCACGCCATCGCCGATGAACTCGAAAACCGCTCGGCTGAAATCGCCCGCACGATGACGCTCGAAAACGGCAAGCCGCTGGCGCAGAGCCAGGGCGAGGTCGGGATGACCGTTGATCACCTGCGCTGGTTCGCCGAAGAGGCGCGCCGAGCTTACGGTCGCGTCGTGCCACAGCAAGTGGATGGCAAACGACATTTGGTGATTAAGTCGCCGATGGGCGTCATCGGCGCGATCACGCCGTGGAACTTCCCACTCGTCTTAGCCGTGCGGAAAGCCGCGCCGGCATTGGCCGCCGGCAACACGGTTATTTTGAAGCCCGCCGAGCAGACGCCGCTCTCCGCCATCGCATTCGCCGAATGCGTGGCCGCCGCCGGATTGCCGAAAGGCGTCTTCCAGATCGCGCTCGGAGATGCGCCGGAGATCGGACAGGAATTTTTGCAGAACCCGCTCTGCCGCAAAGTGACTTTCACTGGCTCGACCGAAGTCGGCAGGATTCTGATCGCAGGCGCGGCTCAGACTGTCAAACCTTTGTCGCTCGAACTCGGCGGCAATGCGCCAGTGTTGGTCTTCGACGATATTGATTTAGATCGCGCGGTCGAAGGCGCGCTGATTGCCAAGACGCGCAATACGGGCCAATCGTGCATCGCGGCCAACAGGATTTACGTTCAGCGCGGCATTTACGAAGACTTCCTCGAAGCTTTCACCGCGCGGATGAAGTCGTTGAAAGTCGGCGATGGTTTGGAACAGGGCGTGGACATCGGGCCGCTGATTGACGACGCGGGATTGACGAAAGCTCTCTCGCACATCGAAGACGCCGTCGCGCGCGGCGCTCGCGTGTTGTGCGGTGGCAAACGTTTCGGCGACAGAGGCTTTTTCATCGAACCGACTGTGCTGGCCGATGTGCCCAACGATGCGGTGTGCGCGCAGGAAGAAACGTTCGCGCCGGTCGCCGCCATCTCAGCCTTTGACACCGAAGAGGAAGCGATTGTGATGGCCAACAACACGATCTACGGGTTGAGCGCGTATGCGTTCACCGCCAACCTTGATCGCGCGTTTCGATTGATGGAATCGTTGGAAGCGGGAACGATTGGGATCAACGACGGCGTGCCTTCGACCAGCAATTGTCCGTTCGGCGGCGTCAAACAGAGCGGATGGGGAAGGGAGCTCGGTTCGGAAGGGCTGGACGCCTTCCTCGAAACCAAACACGTGTCATTGGGCCTACAACTTTGAAGTCACGCCCAGCCATTTCCTAATCAGATTCAAGCAATCCTATAAGAATACAAGACAGGCTTCCGGGGCTGGCGTCCTAATAGGATCGGTGTCTGCGGCTTATCCTCTCACGTGAGAGGGTCGTCTGATCTGTCCACCGATTCAATTTAGCGCCTGATACAGCAAGGCGCTTTTTGATGAGACGTTCACATGAAAATATATTCGCCGCTTTCGCTGATGTCGCTCGTCGCGCTCAGCGCAAGCCTGTTTGCCCAACCGGTCTTCACCGACATCTTCCCGCCCGAAGAGTTCGCCGCGCGCCGGGCTAAAGTGATGGCGCAGATCGGCGACGGCGTCGCCATCCTGCAAGGCGCAACCGAGCGGCCCGGCGAACAGCCGCTGCGACAGAACAATCAGTTCTTTTACTTGACGGGCGTAGTGGAACCGCGCGCGATTCTGGTGATTGATGGAAAAACGAAGCGCTCGACGCTCTACCTTTATGGAGGCGCGGAGCGGCGCGAGCGCATGTTCGGCTCCGCGATGGTCCCCGGCGACGCGGCGGTCGCGGCCACAGGGATCGAAGCCGTTCGACCGCGCGACGAGTTCGCCAAAGCGATTGAAGCGTTCGTCGGCGAAGGGCGAACGCTTTACACGCCGTTTCGCCCCGAAGTCTTGGGGAGCGCCTCGGCGAGCGATGCGGCGGCTTCGGCGAAAGCGGCCAAAGACGATCCCTGGGACGGCCGGGAGTCGCGCGAAGAGGTGTTCATTCAAAAACTCAAAGCGCTCGGGCCACAGGTCAACATGCAAAATCTCGATCCGATCCTCGACGCGCTGCGCGCTTTCAAAAGCCCACGCGAGATAGCCATCATCCGCGAAGCTACGCGCATCACCGGCCTCGCCATTATGGAAGCGATGCGCGAAGCGCGGCCTGGCTTGTACGAGTATGAATTGCAGGCGCCCGCCGAGTTCGTCTTCAAAAAATATGGCTCGCAGGGCGCGGCCTACTTCGCGCTGATTGCGACGGGACGGAACACGCTTTATTCGCACTATCACAAAAACACGGCCAGATTGCAGGATGGCGATCTGGTGCAATTCGACTACGCGCCCGATTACAAATATTACGTCTCGGATGTGACGCGCGTCTTTCCGGCCAACGGCAGGTTCACGCCCCGGCAACGCGAGTTCTACACGATCTACCTGCGGTTGTATCAGGCGTTGATGACTTCGATCAAAGTCCACGTCGCGCCCAGCGGGATCATCAAGCAGGCGGTGGTGAAAATGGACGTGGTGATGGCCGATTTCAAATTTACCGACCCGAAGATCAAAGAGGCGGCGACCCGCTTTGTCGAACGTTACCGCGCGAGCAAAGCCAACAGCCTGGGTCACACCGTCGGCCTGGAGGTGCACGACGTGCGGTTGCCGACCCGGACGCTCGAACCGGGCCAGCTCTTCACGATTGAACCGGCGATGACGATTCCGGATGAGCATATCGGCATGCGATTGGAAGACGTGATCCTGATCACGGAAACCGGTTACGAAAATCTGTCGGCGTTCGTGCCGGTCGAAATCGCCGAGATTGAAAAACTGATGACTGAACCAGGATTGAGCGAGAGACAACGCAAACCAAAGGCGCAGAAGTAAACCTTGAACTGCGCCAGCAGAAAAATGCCAGGCAGAAAAATGAGATTGCAAGCTCCCCAAGCAGTTACCATCGCGTTTGCCCTTGTGACAATTGGCGCCTTGGGCTTGAACCGTTACCGCAGCGCGACGGCGCAGCAGAGTCCCGCAGCGCCCATCACACCGCCTGTGATGACCAGCCCGCCGGGCGCGGCTGCGGTTGAACAGCGTTCGCAAGGAACGCGCCCAGGCGCAGAGCTTGTTGCCAGCTTCGATGGTCTCGGCGTCGGATTTGAAGGGCCGCAAGGGACGGCCACATTGCGCAACCCTTCAGATAACAGCCTCGCTGTCGGGCCAAACCACATTATGCAAACGGTCAACACGCGGCTGGCGATTTTCGATAAGCAAGGCAAAACCCTCTATGGCCCCGTGCCGAACAACACCGTCTTCAAAGGCTTCGGCGGCGCGTGCGAAGCTACAAACAACGGCGACACGGTTGTGCGTTACGATCAATTGGCGGATCGCTGGTTGATCGTGATGCCGATCTTTCGGCGCGGCGCTGTCAGACCGGATCAACCGCCAGTTCCACGCGCAGGCGGTCCCGCGCAATTGAGTGTACCGGGGCAACCGAATCAACCGGGACCAGCCGCTCCGCTGTTCGTACCGCCGCGCCAACTCGAGCAACCGCCGCAGCAACGCGGGCAGGGCGGACAGGGAGGTCAGCGTCCGCCACAACAGCAAGGGCCGTATTCGGTCTGCTACGCGATCAGCGCGAGTCCCGACCCGCTTGGCTCCTACTATCGTTACGAATTCCTGCGCCCGCTTTTCCCCGATTACCCGCGTCCGGCGATCTGGCCCGACGGCTACTACATTCCGACCAGCACGGGCGACGACGTGATCCAGAAGCATGCGTGCGCCGTGGAGCGCGCGAAGATGCTCAAGGGCGAGCCGGCCCGCGAGCAATGTGTCGTCATTGACGGAGTGAATTTCCTGAACAACGCGGACATTGACGGCCAGGGGCTGCCGCCACCGGGCGCGCCGAACGTAATGATGGCGGCAGGCGGTACGCAGTTGAAGAATGTTCTCGAAGACGACGGAATCTTCGTTTGGAAGTTCAAGGTGGACTGGGAGAATTCCGCCAACACGAAGGTCACTGGCCCGGAGAAGATCGCCGTGGCTCCGTACCATTATTTGTGTGGCGGGCAACTCACGAACTGTGTGCCGCAGCCAGGCACGGATCGGCGACTCGACGCGCAGGGCGACAAGATCATGGCGCGGCTCGTCTATCGCAGGATCGGCAATCAGGAGTCGCTGGTCGCCGTCCATTCGGTCAACACCTCGGCAGGCGGCGGCGGAGTGCGCTGGTACGAGTTTCGGGTCAACAAAGACCGCAGCGTCCGTCTGCATCAACAAGGCACGTATGCGCCCGAAGGTTTTTACCGCTGGATGGCCAGCCCGGCCATTGACCGCTTCGGCAACATCGGCATCGGCTACTCGTTCGGCGGGGCGCCGAACTTCGCTGGCCAGCGATTCGCGGGACGGCGCGCGAACGACCCGTTGGGTAAGTTGACGCTACGCGAGGTTGTGCTGGCGGAAGGCGAAGCTGCGCAGAACGCCATGCGCTGGGAGGATTACACGCAAACGGCCATTGATCCGAGCGATGATTGCACAATCTGGTACGTCGGCGATTACCTCAAGAAAGGCGAGACGAACTATTCAAGCAGGATCGGCGCGTTTCGGTTGCCGGGCTGCCGGGGCGGACGTTGACAAATCAGTACCGCGAGCGGTAGCGAGCGTGGCTCCATCAGTTGGTCATTGATGGAGCCACGCTCGCTACCGCTCGCGGTACTGATTCCTAATCATTCCTCTATGAACGAAAAACTATCACGCAGAGAGGCGCTAAAAAACATCGGTTCCGCAAGCGTCGTCGCGTTGCTCGATACGCCATCATTGGCTGCCCAGGATGCTGCGATTCGCGTTGCCGGACAGCCGGTGGAAATCGCTGTTTCATCCGTCAGCGCAGAGACAGTGCGCTTGAGCATCACGCCCATCGTCAACGGCCAGCCACAGTCGCTGCCGCACGACGGCTCGCTGGCGCAGCAAACGTGGTCGCCGCCCGTTGCCCGGCTTACGACCCTTGCGCGCGCCCGGCAAGTACGTAGCGGCAATCTGGTGGTGAAGCTCACACCCGATCCGTTGACCTTTCGCGTTGAAGCCAAAGATGGCCGTTTGGTGCAACAGCTTCGCCCCGACCCGCAAACAGGCGCGCTCAATTTTCTGCTGGGCGACCAGCCAGTGCTCGGCTTCGGCGAAGGCGGGCCGCAATTCGACCGGCGCGGCGCGACTTATGCCAACCGCAACGGACAAGGCGGCTATCAGTTGCGCACGCACGGCGGGCGTGTCCCCATTCAATGGCTGATCGGGACAGGTGGTTGGGCGATGTTCATTCATCATCCTTTGGGAGCGTTTGATCTGACCGGGAAGGAAGGCCGCCTGACTCCGAGAGGCGTGGACACTCCGGCCAGCAGTGTCGCTGGCGCGTTGGAAGGCAGCGCTGCCGGGGCGTTGCCGCTGGATGTCTTCGTCGTGGGCGCTCGCGAACCCGCGCAAGTGATGGCCGAATACGCGCGGCTCACCGGAAAGCCGGAGCTGCCTCCGCTCTGGTCGTTCGGCTATTTGCAATCGCACCGCACGCTGGCTGGGCCGGATGAAATTCGGTGGGTCGCGCGTACCTTCCGCGAGAAGAAGCTGCCGTGCGACGCGCTGATCTACCTGGGCACGGAATTCACGCCATCCGGTTGGAACACGCGCAACGGGGAGTTCACCTGGCATCCGAAGAATTTCCCAGAGCCGAAGCGGATGGTTGACGAACTGCATGCGCGGAACTTCAAGGTCGTGCTCCATACCGTGCTCGAAGGGCGGCGGCTGACGGGCGCAGTTAGTGACCCTTGCACAGCCGCGCCGCTGCCGAGCGGACGCACGCCCGACAACCGCTGGCCACCTGAGCGGCAAGTGAGTTGTTACTGGCCTGTACACAAAACGCTCTACGACACGGGCATTGATGGTTGGTGGCCAGATCAAGGCGACGGATTGGATGCGCCGTCGCGGCTGGCGCGCATTCGCATGTATTTTGAAGGTTCGCAGCAATTCCGTCCGAACGAACGGGTCTTCGCGCTGCATCGCAACGGCCACGCGGGGATGCAGCGGTACGCCGCATTTCTCTGGTCGGGCGATGTTTATACAACCTGGGAAACGTTGAAGACTCACGTGCCAGTCGCGGTCAACACAGGATTGACGGGAATTCCGTACTGGGGCACGGACATAGGCGGCTTCGTGCCGACCAAAGAGTACACGGGCGAATTGCACGTGCGCTGGTTCCAGTTCGGGGCATTCTGTCCGCTGTTTCGCGCGCACGGGCGGACGTGGCATCTGCGATTGCCGTGGGGATGGAACACAGGCGAACTGGGGCATAACGAAATCTCCAACTACACCGGTGGCGCGGCCAATCCCGATCCAAGCGAATTGCGCAACGCGGAGGTCGAACCGATCTGCCGCAAGTATCTGGAACTGCGTTACCGGTTGATGCCTTATCTCTACAGCGCCGTCCGCGAGACGCACGAGACGGGTTTGCCGATTATGCGCGCGCTTTGGCTGCATTATCCCGACGATGCGACAGCGGTGGCGCGTGGCGATGAATATTTGTGGGGGCGCGACATCCTGGTCGCTCCGGTGGTTGAAAAGGGAGCGACAGAGCGCAAGCTCTATCTTCCGCGCGGCGCCTGGTACGACTTCTGGACAGAAGAAAAGGTTGAAGGCGGGCGCGAAGTGAGCAAGGCCGTTGATCTGACGGCAATGCCGCTTTACGTGCGCGCCGGCTCGATCATTCCGCTGGGGCCGGTCAAACAGTACACCGCCGAAAAGGTAGACGGGCCATTGACGCTGGTGATCTATCCCGGCGCTGACGCGGCGTTCACGTTGTACGAAGATGATGGTCACACGTTCGATTATCGCCGGGGCGAATGGATGGGCGTGCGGATGATGTGGAATGATCGCACACGGCGGCTGAGTTTGCGGCTGGCTGAAGGCTCGCGGATGTTGCCGCCACTGCGACGCAACATCGAAGTGCGAATCGCGGGTGAGAAGGCCACGCGCTCAACTGTGTTTGAGGGACGGCCAGTCGAGGTTCAAATCAAATGAATCAGTGAGGCCAATTATGCGAAATTTTGTGATCGTCACGGCAATGCTCCTGGCTGCGGCTATTGCTGCGCAGACGCCAACGCAGGAACAAGGGAGACCGTTTATTCAGGATTACGTCAAAGCCGTCGTCGGCGCGCCGCCCGCCTCGCTCGGCGCTGATCCGTTCTACAAAAAATACGCCGACGCGCTGGGCGTTTCGATCCTCAGCTCCGAAAAAGTCCCGGACGCGGCGCTGCTCGTCGCGCGCGACATCGTGATCCACATGCTGGCCAAGCGTCCCGACCTGCGCGCGGAGATGGTCAGGAAGAAGATGCGGGTCGGCGTGATGGCGCAGTCGGAATCAACTACAGACATCCCCGAACACAGAGACCGCAAGAGGCCGGGGCGTGACGATCCGCGTCTGACGCCAGGCGAAAAGGCAAATTACGACAAGCAAGGCGGCATCGCCAGCATGACCGACAAGGAATATTGGGATCGCCGCGCCCGTGGTCTTGGCGGCAATCCGACGACCTGCGCGGAGGAGAACCTGCTGGGCTATCCGGGCACGCGCTACTTCGGCGAAAACATCTTCGTCCACGAATTCGCGCACGGAATTATGGGCGTCGCCATTCGCACAGCCGATTCGGCCCTTTACGCCGAGATTCAAGCGGCGTACAAAGACGCCATGGCGAAGGGGTTGTGGAAGAACCATTACGCCTCGACCAACGCCAACGAATATTGGGCCGAGGGCACGCAGACCTGGTTCTGGTCGAATTACGAATACAAAGACGGCGAGACGCGCGTCCAGACGCCCGAAGACCTGCAACGTTACGATCCGAAATTGTACGAACTGCTGAGCCGTGTTTACGCGGATCATCACATTCCGCTTGATGTTTATCACGGCAAGAACATTCCGCCGCCGCGACGCAGGGCGCAATGAATCACACAAAGGAGCAACGACAATGAAACACAGACACCTGTTCCGCCAGATGCTTTGGTTCTTTCTTCTACTGCCTGCGATTAGCTTCGCTCAGGGTACGTTGGCTGACTACGAACGCGCTGCGGGTTTGCGCGACAAGCTCCAGGGGCTGACCGTCAACGCGCCGGAGCGCGCCAACTGGATCGAAACGACCAGCCGCTTCTGGTATCGCAAGTCGGTCAAAGGCGGTTATGAGTTTGCGCTCTTTGACGCCGCCACGCTCGCCAAAAGACCAGCCTTCGATCACGAAAAGCTGGCTGCCGCGCTCGTTGCGGTTGTCCCGCCGGGCGGCGAAGCGATCACCGCGTTGAGGTTGCCTTTCACCGAGATCGCTTTCGTTGACGGCGAGCGGGCGATTGAAGTCAACGCGCGCGAGGCGCGCTGGCGCTGCGATCTGATGGCCTACGCCTGCAAGAAGTCCGACGCGCCGGCCATCGGCGGCTTCGGACGAGGGCGCGGCGGCATTCCCCTCAGCGCGGGCATTCCTGGCCCGCGTTACAACTTCCCGCAAAACCCGGATGCGAAGGTTTCACCCGACGGTAAGTGGGAAGCCTGGGTCAACAACTTCAACGTCTGGGTGCGGCCCAAGGGCAAGCGTGATGGCGTGGCGCTGAGCTTCGATGGTTCGGAAGGGAATTATTACGCGCTGGCTTCGCTCGTTTGGTCGCCCGATTCGAAGATGATTGCGGCCTATCGCGTGCGGCCCGGCTACCAGCGCAAGATTCAATACGTTGAGTCTTCGCCCGCCGATCAAGCACAGCCGAAATACTACGCGATGGATTACGCCAAGCCGGGCGACGCGCTCGACCAGCCACAGCCGGTGCTGTTAAACGTCGAGACCAAAAAACAGGTTGTCGTTGACAACACTCTCTTCCCAAACCCGTACCAACTCTCGCGCATTGAGTGGCGCAAGGACAGCCGCGCGTTCACCTTCGAGTACAACCAGCGCGGCCACCAGGTCTTCCGCGTGATCGAAGTTGAGGCAGCTACAGGCAAACCGCGCGCCGTCATCAGCGAAGAGCCGAAGACCTTCTTCTGCTATTCCGGCAAGCGGTACCGCCGCGACCTCAACGACGGGAAAGAAGTCATCTGGATGTCGGAGCGCGACGGCTGGAACCACCTCTACCTCTACGACGGTGTGACCGGCGCGGTGAAGAATCAGATCACAAAAGGGAACTGGGTGGTGCGTGGCGTTGAGAAAGTAGACGAGGAGAAGCGCCAAATCTGGTTCCAGGCTAGCGGGATGTATCCGGGCAAAGACCCGTACTTCGTTCATTACTACCGGATCAATTTCGACGGCACAGGGCTGACCGCGTTGACCGAAGGCGATGGTAATCATCAGGTCGCTTTCTCGTCGGATATGAAGTACTACGTTGACACTTGGTCGCGCGTAGACCAGCCGCAGGTCTCCGCATTGCGCAGCGCGGCGGACGGAAAAGTGCTGGCGGAGCTGGAACGCGGCGATATTCAAGAGTTGGTTAAGACAGGCTGGCGCGCGCCCGAAGTCTTTACCTCGCTTGCGCGCGACGGCAAGACCGACATCTGGGGCGTCATCTTCCGCCCGTCGAATTTCGATCCGCTGAAGAAGTACCCGGTCATCGAATACATCTACGCCGGCCCGCAAGGCTCGTTCGTGCCGAAGAATTTTGGCGCGTATAACCCGATGCAATCGCTGGCCGAACTCGGCTTCATCGTCGTGCAGATTGATGGGATGGGCACGGCGAACCGTTCAAAAGCTTTTCACGACGTGGCCTGGAAGAATCTGGGCGACGCAGGCTTCCCCGACCGCATCCTCTGGCACAAGGCTGTTGCGGCGAAGTATCCCTACTACGACATCAGCCGCGTCGGCATCTACGGCAATTCCGCTGGCGGGCAGAACTCGCTCGGCGGGATGCTCTTTCATCCGGAGCTTTACAAAGTTTGCGTCTCATCCTGCGGCTGCCACGACAACCGGATGGACAAAATCTGGTGGAACGAACAGTGGATGGGCTGGCCGCTCGGCCCCGAATACGTCGCCTCATCCAACGTGGACAACGCGCACAAATTGCAAGGCAAGCTGCTGCTGGTGGTCGGCGAGATGGACACGAACGTTGATCCGGCTTCGACGATGCAGGTGGTCAACGCGCTGATCAAGGCCGACAAGATGTTCGACCTGCTGGTCATTCCCGGCGGAGGGCACGGGCCGGGCGGGCTCTACGGCGAGAAAAAGCGGAATGACTTCTTCGTCCATCACCTGCTCGGCGTCGAGCCGCCGAATTGGAACAAGGTGGAGAAGAGTAAGGCTGCGACGGCGGACGGGAATTGAACTACTGAAAGGGGCAAGGCACTTTTAATCCGGCCAGACTGAAAGTCACTGGAGCTGTTCATAAGAGGCGCTTTGCAGAAACTCCTGCAGGCTTCGTTTGCCCGACCGAATCCGACGCCTCACATCTCTCACCTGATTTGATGTGGGACTTATGTCTTCAGCTACTTTAATGCATTTCAATGCACGATTATCTTCCCCTTGCTTCCATAAACACCAGGCGAGATTGGCCCAGGCATGCTGGTTGCCAAAATCTAGTTGTATAGCCTTCTCGTATGCATCTATGGCTTTGAGGTTGTACCGCCAATCACCGGTATCATAATGAATTCTCTCATATTCGCGACCGCTCTCTTTGAGTTGCTCACTCTCTGACAGGCTCACAGTTAGGCGACGGCTGGGGGTTAGTTGCACGTATCCTATCTGCTATTTTTGTAACTAACTCCTCGACACTGTCGGAGCCATTCCAGTTTACCGATATTAGTTCCTCTGCCTCCTCTCTGACAGGGGAGCCATCGAGATTTACCGGAATGTAGCAGATCGCGTTTTGGTCGTAACAAAGCTTGGCAAAAAGGGACTCTAGAAATACCCAGCGGGAGCTCGAAGAATTCGCAGTGTTCAATAGGATAAAATGCGTTGACTGCTTGATTTTCTCCTGAACTTTGAGACAAGTTTTGTCACCCGGATCAAATGGATCAAAGATGACGTTCCATCCAAACTGCCCGCCGAGCCGATTGAGGCCATCCCTAATATCACAGACAGTTGAACCGTCTTCAGAATGGTCCTTGCAGCTATGGGATATGAAAACGTTCTTTGTTTCCGCCAGTGCAACAAGGTCGTCACCACGGCCTTCGACTCCCCCTCGACGTCTTTTTTTTACATCTGAGACGATACTGGAAATGAAACCGGAGTTATAGGCGGCTGTGAGTGTAACTACCAGGATGGCAGTTAAAATTGCACTCTCAACCATTACGTTACGCTCCGGCCGCCCCAGTAACAGGTCGTTAATCAGCGCATAGGCGAGCGCAATGATGGCGGTCAGGGCAAAAACAATGAATTGCCCTTTCGCGTCGTGGAATTGGAACTGATGCAGCCTATCAATAAAAGACACAGAGCCACTCCCTTGGTTATTCTTTCTTGCCATTTTTCCACTTCTCCTTAACTTCATGCGCAAAATGAATCAACAAATCGCAAAGCAAAGCAACGCCCATCATCACCAGCACAATAACCCAAAGATAATGATCCGTCTTTTCCAGGACGGTTTTCCAATCTGACGGCAAATTACTGTGTTCGATACGATACCCTACCAGGCGAATAATTTCCATAACGAGCAAGAACAGCAGTGTGTGAGAGATGATCGCGATAAAAGGTTCACGAATTCTCCTCCAAATTTCCGTGAACCAGTATGGCTCCGCTTGATCGGCTAGTTCTGAAAGGCTGCCGGTCGCAGTCATAAGCGATGTCTCAGGAGTTTGCCCAACTATCACCCCAGGAGAATCGCTGACTGCTGTATGGTTCCCTAATGAATCGGCCAAGCCGTTTTCTGCCTGATTCTCTTGTTTTTTCATACGGGATGCGCACAACGCAGCGGAACAATCGCGCTGGTATCCCAGAAAGCAGGTTGCCAGCGGGTCTGCGGCGTCATAATCACCAACCCTTTCCGATTTTTGATGAATGAGATTTAGCGCCTTCATTGTAGCAGCGGCGGGAGGATTGCGCGATGCCGTTGCAGGGACTATGAAGCAGGCCCGTTCATTCAATCAAACGCAGCGACGGGCAGAGCCGAGAGGTTGTGATAGAATCGCAGAGCGAGTTACATCGCCATTCAGCGAATGCAAAAACAACCTACAGGCAGTGATCAAAAGGCTGCCGGTGATCAGGAGGATCAGACGTTAATGAGTTTTCCGAGGGCGAGCGGGATTTTGTTGCACCCGACCTCTTTGCCGGGGCGTTACGGCATCGGCGATCTGGGAAACGCGGCTTATGAGTTCGTGGATTTTCTGGAAGGGACCGGGCAGAGCTTGTGGCAGGTGTTGCCGCTGGGACCGACCGGATATGGCGATTCACCTTACCAGTGTTTCTCAGCCTTTGCCGGGAACCCATTGCTGGTGAGCCTTGAGGCTTTGGTCGCCGACGGATTGCTCGAAGAGGGCGATCTGGGCGCCGCGCCGGAATTCCCGTCTGACCGCGTGGAATATGGTCCGGTCATTGGATTCAAGATGGCCATGCTCGCGCAGGCTCACGCCAATTTCATCGAGCGCGGCTCGGATGAATTGAAGGATGAGTACCTGGCGTTCGTCGGGCAAGCCGGTTGGTGGCTGGATGATTACGCGGCCTACCGGGCGATCAAAGCCGCGCACGACGGCCGGGAGTGGACGAAATGGGATCTCTATCTGCGCGACCGCGAAGACAAAGCGCTGCATTTCTTCCGCGAAAATCACGCTTTCGAGCTCAGCGCCCAGAAATTCTTCCAATACCTCTTCTTCAAACAGTGGATGAGGCTCGCCGCTTACGCCAACTCGCGCGGAGTGAAGATCATCGGCGACGTTCCGATCTTCGTCGCGCGCGACAGCGCGGACGTTTGGGCGCATCGCAACCTTTTCCACCTCGATGAAGAAGGCAATCCGACGAAGGTCGCGGGCGTGCCGCCCGACTATTTCAGCGAGACGGGCCAGCTTTGGGGCAATCCGCTTTACCGGTGGGAGGTGATGAAGCAGACCGGCTATCGCTGGTGGATTGAGCGCCTCCGCCAGACGCTGTCGGTCGTAGACATCATCCGGCTCGATCATTTCCGCGGCTTCGAAAAATACTGGGCGGTTCCGGCGGATGAAACGACCGCGATCAACGGTGAATGGGAGCGGGGGCCAGGCGCCGATCTGTTCAACGCCATCAAAAAAGCCTTCAGCCACATCGAAGGCGACTTGCCGATCATCGCCGAAGACCTCGGTCTGATCACTCCCGAAGTCACCGCCTTGCGCGAAGAGTTCGGATTTCCCGGCATGCGCGTCCTGCAATTCGCTTTCGGCGAAGACCCGCAGGCCGACGAATTCAAGCCATACAATTTCGTCCCGAACAGCGTCGTTTACACCGGCACGCACGACAACGACACGACCGCCGGCTGGTTCACCAACGAAGGCGCAGGTAATACCACGCGCAGTCACGACGAAGTGAACGCGGAGCGCCAATTCGTGTTGAAGTATCTGGGCACGAGCGGCAGTTACATCAACTGGGATTTCATTCGGCTGGCGCTCGGCTCCGTGGCCAACACCGCGATCATTCCCTTGCAGGATGTGCTGGGCTTGGGCAGCGAAGCCCGGATGAACGTGCCGGCGCGCGAGAGCGGCAATTGGGAGTGGCGTTTCACCGCCGATCAATTGACGCCGGAGATTCGCTGGGGCCTGGCGGAGATGACCGACATCTATGGCCGCAACCGGGCGCGATTGAAGCAGAGCGAAGAGGCGAAAGGCGAAGAGTAAAGATTAACAGCCGCGCGCAAGACGGCTGATGGGGCGCTGCAATGCAAGCTGATCATTCATCGAAACAACTTTCCCATCCGGCAGACAACTTAATTTCGATTCAACCACTCGGCGCAATCTACACGCCCGAAAAAACCATCTTTCGCGTCTGGGCGCCGACCGCGCACAGAGTGACTTTGAAGCTTTACGATGGCCCGACGGGCGGTCGCCCGCGAATGGTGGCGATGACGAAGCACCGCGACGGCCGGTGGAGCACGACGCTGCTGGGCGATTGGAAGGGGATTTATTACACCTACACCGCCGCCGGGCGTGACCCGCGCTTCGATCCCACGCGCGAATTGATTGATCCATACGCCCGCGCAGTCACCGCGCACAATGGCCGGGCTATTGTCGTTCACGACGAGACGCCAGTCGCCGACCGCCCCACGTTTCCAATTTCCGAAGCGATCATTTACGAACTGCACATCCGCGATTTCACCATTGACCCTGATTCGGGCATTCAACGTCGCGGCAAATACCTCGGCCTGACCGAAACTGGCTCGCACCTGACCGGGCGCGTTGATATCACGACGGGGCTGGATCATCTGGTCGAGATGGGCGTCAACGTTGTTCAGTTAATGCCCATCAGCGAATTCCACAACGACGAACCGAATGATCGTTATGGCTGGGGCTACGACACCGTACATCACAATTCGCCCGACGGCTGGTATGCGACCGAACGCTTCGACGCGCGGCGCGTTGGCGAAGTGAAGCGGATGATAGACGCGCTGCATCGGCGCGGCTTCCGCGTCACGCTCGACGTGGTCTTCAATCACACGTTTGAGGCGATTACCAAACATCGCATCTACAGCTTCGAGGGCTTGGTTCCGGGCTATTACTATCGTTTGAAACAGGATGGCGGCTACTGGAACGGTTCCGGCACGGGCAACGAGTTCCGCACTGAGGCGCCGATGGCGCGGCGCTACATCGTTGATTCGCTGAAGTACTGGGTGACGGAGTACAAAGTGGACGGCTTCCGGTTCGACTTGCTCGGATTGATTGATCTCGAAACGGTCAAGGAGATCGTGCGCGAGTTACGGGCGATTGAGCCGAACCTGCTGATTTACGGCGAGCCTTGGGCGGGCGGCGCGACGCCGATACACATCACGGGCAAAGGCGCGCAGCGGAGCCAGGGTTGGGCCGTCTTCAACGATCATTACCGCGACGCGTTGAAAGGCAACGTCTTCGACGCCCGCGCCACGGGCTTCATCCAGTCCGGCTTCAACCTCGAAGAGGTGAAGAAGGGCATCTGCGGCTCGATTGACGATTTCGCCAACTCGCCGCTCGAAACCGTCAATTACGTCGAATGCCACGACAACCATACGCTCTGGGATCGCTTGTTGATCAGCACCGCCGAGAACGCTGCGGTCACGGACGCCGACCGCCGCGCGATGGACAAGCTTGCCGCCGCGATCATCCTCACTTCACAAGGCATCCCGTTCATTCAAAGCGGGCAGGAGTTTTTGCGAACGAAGGGCGGCGACCACAACAGCTACGACAAGCCGGACGCGGTGAATATGATCCGCTGGCGCGAGAAGGCCCGGCATCACGACGTGGTCGAATACTATCGCGGATTGATCGAACTGCGGCGCGCGCATCCGATCTTCCGCCTTGAGACGGCGGATGAAGTCAGGCGCGCGGTGAAGTTTCTCGACGACCATCTGGAATTGGCCACGCCGCCCGGATGCATCGGTTATTTGATCGAAGACGTGACGGGCCAGGACGAATGGGCGCGCGCGCTGGTGTTGCTCAACCCGCAGGCCAAAGCCACGGAGTTTGCGATCCCGCCGGGCGAATGGAAAATCTTCGGCGACGGCAGGCGAGCGGGCAATTCGGAACTGCGGCAAAGCGCGGCCAAACTCAGCGGAGAGCGGGTGACGGCGGCGGCGCGCAGCGCGTTGATTTTGGGAGAACTGCGGCGGTAGATGTCCGGCAATTTCAGTTATAATCCGGGACGCTCATCATCAAGTTGCAGAGGTAAAAACGGTATGAACAATATATCGAACGACATCGCCAATTTTGAAGAATGGGCTGTAGCCACAGGCGCAACTGTAGAAGAAGCGACGGCAGCCTGGCACGATTTAGTGCGGCGCGGATTGGCTGCGATGGGAGAAGGCGGAATCACCGTTTCTCCACTGGCAATGCGTCGCGCGACTTCCGACGCGCAGCGGCGGTTGGCTGCGCACTTGGCGGGCTATCTGCTTACCGAAAACTCGTTCATCGTGCGTCGGGCGGGCGATCAGCCCGGCTTGCCCTGCATCCTGAACACACGCATCGCCGTTGAGCAAATCGCCAGCTACTTCAAAGATGGCTGGGGTGTGACTGAAATCGAACGCGATCTGCCTATCCTGACGCGCGAAGAGATCGAGGCGGCGATCCAGTATTACCTTAATCATCGCGCTGAGATCGAACGGGACCTCCGGCGTAGCCGAGAGTTGTATGAAGCGAACGCGCCCAAACCGGAGATGATGCCCGTATGAACGATGACGACGCGGCGTTCCTCTTCGCGCGGTTATTGTGCGACATCATGATCCCGGCGCAGCTTTCAGAAGCGATTCGTTTGCAGGGCTATGATGTTCTGGAAGCGCGTTCATTGCCGATCGAGATGCAACAGGACGATTGGGCGATCCTGGCCGAAGCTGCGCGGCAACAGCGCGCCGTCGTCACCTGCAACTATAGCGATCCGGCCAGCAACTTCTGCCTGATTCACGAAGAGTGGCAATCGCAGGGCAAACAGCACGCGGGGATCATCCTTATCCCGCAGTTTCAAATCAGCAATCGGTTGAGGCGATGGGAAGTGCGCGACCGCCTGCTCGATTTTCTGAATCAACATACAGCCGAAGAATTACGCAACCAACTATGGTGGCTGCCGCAGGAGTAGTTATGGCTTTCTCCATATGCGGAGGACGAGATGGAAATAACTGAACGCAAGGTCGGCAAAATCACGATCATCAAAATTCAAGGCCAGGCCATCATTGACCAAAAAACCGAGCGCCTGTCGCAACTCGTGCGCGAACGCTTGCAGGCGGGCGAACGGCTGTTCGTGATCAACCTGGCCGATTGCTCGCGGATGGACAGCACCGGATTGGGCGAGTTGGTGAAATCGCACAAGCTGATCGCGGATTGTGAAGGGGTGATGAAGCTGGCCGAAGTCGCGCTGCATCTGCGCGGCCTTTTCGTCGTGACCAACCTGACGGAAATCATGGAAATCTTCGACAAGGAACAACAGGCTATCAACAGCTTTGGCGCATAGATTACGGAACAAACGGAATGAACGGAACAAACGGAAAAATCCCAGAGAGCCTTTCCGTCTGTTCCGTTATTTCCGTCTGTTCCGTCTTCTCCCCAACTCTCATTTGCCGGACCAATCGAATACGCCAGTAGGATCATTCTTGCCCACGCTCCCGGGAGGAGTCGAACTCATGAGAACACTTTCAATCATCGCGATCATCGTTTTTTGTCTGATCTTTGTTCCGGCGCGATTCGTCGACGAAGGGATGTGGACGTTCGACAATCCACCGCTCAAACATTGGAAAGAGAAATACGGCTTTGAACCTTCACGCGAATGGCTCGATCACGTGCGGCTCTCCACCGTGCGTTTGAGTGAAGGCACAGGCGGCGGAACCGGATCGTTCGTCTCGCCCGACGGTCTGGTTTTCACCAATCAGCACGTAGGCGCAGGGCAAGTGGCGAAACTTTCAACCGGCGGGCGCGACCTCGTCAAAGAAGGTTTTTACGCCCGCACGCGCGAAGAAGAATTGAAGTGCCCCGATCTGGAAGTGAACGTGATGGTCTCTTACGAAGACCTGACCAGGCGCGTGCAGAGCGCGGTCAAACATGGAGCTTCGGACAAAGAAGCCGCCGATCAGCGCCGGGCCGCGATGGCCGCGATTGAAAAAGAGGAATCGGCGAAGACCGGGTTGAAGTGCGAGGTCGTGACGCTTTACAACGGCGGCGAGTATTGGCTCTATCGCTTCAAACGTTACACCGACGTGCGGCTCGTGTTTTCGCCCGAAGAGCAGATCGCCTACTTCGGCGGCGATTACGACAACTTCACCTTCCCGCGCTACGATCTGGACATCACTTTCTTCCGCGTTTACGAAAACAACCAGCCAGCGAAGGTCGAGCATTATTTGAAGTGGGCGTCAAAAGACGTGAGCGAAAACGAGTTGGTGATCGTGCCGGGATTTCCGGGTTCGACCGCGCGATTGTTGACCGCCGCGCAGATTCGTTATCACCGCGACGTGGGCAATCCGTTGCAGATGCAGGTCTGGACTTCGCGTAGCGCCGCGTTGAAAAAATATTCCGAAGGAGGCGCCGAGCAACAAAGGCAAGCGTCGCAAACGATCCGCAGTCTGGAAAATTCGATCAAGCGACTGGTCGGTCAACAGACTGGTTTGGAAAATCCGCGCATCTTCAAGAAGAAAGAAGACGAAGACGCGGCGATCAGAAAAGCCGTCGCGTCGAAGCCCGAATGGCAGCGAGCTTACGGCGACGCGTGGGCGCAGATCGAAAAGGCTTATGCGGCGTTGCCTGCGATGTCGAAACGGATCGCTTTCTCGATCCTGACGGCTTCGCGGCTGGGGACAATCGCGTCAAGCTTCGTGCGCTACGCCGAAGAGATTCGTAAGCCGAACGATCAACGTTACGAGGAGTTCCGCGATAACCGGATCGAAGCCTTGAAACGCAATCTGCTCTCGCCCGCGCCGATCTATCCGGAAATGGAGGAGGCGATCCTGGCGGCGTGGCTCGAAGAGGCGAAGAAAACGCTCGGCGCCGACGACCCATTCATCCGTGCGGCGCTGGGCAATTCAACGCCAGCCGAGATGGCGAAGCGAGTGATTGCTGGCTCGGAGCTGCACGACCCGGCGTTCCGCAAGGCGTTGTTTGAAGGCGGGCCTGAAGCATCTGTGGATGCAATCAGCAAATCCAAAGACCCATTGATCGAGCTGGCGCGCAAAGTGGAACCGATCATCCGCGAGCTACGCGCCTGGAACGAAGAGAAGATTCAGAGCGTCGAGACCAGCGCAGGCGCCAAGATCGCCAACGCGCGCTTCGCCGTTTATGGCAAAACGGTTTACCCGGACGCCAACTTCAACCTGCGGATCGAATACGGCACGGTCGCCGGCTACGAAGAGGACACGACGCTCGTGCCGTTCAAGACCACGTTCTTCGGCCTGTACGACCGCGCCAACAGCTTCAACGAAAAACCGCCGTATCATTTGCCGCCACGCTGGAAAGACGCGAAGTCAGTGATTGATCTTTCGACGCCGCTCAATTTTGTTTACTCGGCGGACACCATCGGCGGCAATTCGGGCAGCCCCGTCATCAACCGCAACGCCGAGATCGTCGGCATCAATTTCGACAGCAACATCCAGAAGCTGCCGAACCGTTACCTTTACATTGACGAGCGCGAAGGCGCGCGGGCAGTCGGCGTGCATGCCGCCGCGACCATCGAGGCGTTGCAGAAGCTTTACGGCGCTGGCAAGCTCGTCGAAGAGCTCAAAGGGAAATGAGATTTGAGATTGTAAGATTTGAGATTTGAGATTGAGATTTGAGATTGAGATTTGAGATTGGAGATTTGAGATGAAGCTCCTCGTGCCTATTCTTCTTTTACTGGCGATTCCGATTACAGCGCAGAAGCAATCCGGCAAAGACCACTGGCCGTCGTTTCGCGGCAATCACGCAGCGGGCGTGGCTGACGGGCAGAACCTGCCTGAAACGTGGGATGGCGAAAAGGGAACCGCGATCAAATGGAAGGCGGCTATCCCAGGTCTGGCTCATTCGAGTCCGATTGTCTGGGACGACCGGGTTTTCGTTACCACAGCCATCAGCGGTCGTGGCGCCGCGAAATTCAAACCCGGCTTGTATGGCGACGGCGCCGCTTCGGACGACCGCTCAATCCACCAGTGGAAGGTCTACTGCCTGGATAAAAAGTCCGGGAAGATCGTTTGGGAGCAGAAGGCGCACGAAGGCGTTCCGGTGGACAAACGTCACATCAAATCAACTTATGCCAGCCCCACGCCCGCAACCGATGGCCGTTACGTCGTCGCGTTCTTCGGCTCGCAGGGGCTTTACGCATTCGATATGAAAGGCCGGCTGGCGTGGAAGAGGGATTTGGGGCGGATGGATATGGGCGCTTACGACGTGCCCGATTACGAATGGGGGCCGGCCAGTTCGCCGATCATTTACAAAGACTCGGTCATCGTTCAGGTTGATCAGCAAAAAGGCTCGTTCCTGATCGCCGTGAACATCAAAAACGGCGAGACGATTTGGCAGACAGAACGTGACGAATTGCCTTCGTGGGGAACGCCAACGATCTATCCGGGCAGAGACCGGGTTGAGTTGATCACCAACGCGTCGAATTTCATCCGCAGTTACGATCCTGAAACGGGGAAAGAGTTGTGGCGATTGGGCGGCAGCTCGAAGATCACTGCGCCCACGCCGATCTATGCGAACGATCTGATTGTGGTGGCCAGCGGGCGTCGTCCCGAAAGACCAATCTTCGCCATTCGCGCGGGCGCCAGCGGCGAGATCACGTTGAAAGACGGCGAGACGTCTAACAAGAGCGTCGTCTGGGCAAAGCGGGGAGTCGGCTCGTATATGCCGACGCCGCTGATCTACCAGGGGCTTCTCTACGTTCTGCGGAACGAAGGCATCTTTTCCTGCTACGACTTGGCGACGGGGGAAGAGAAGTACACCGAGCGAATCCCACATCAGGGCAGCGGTTTCAGCGGATCGCCCGTGGCCGCGGATGGCAAGATTTATTTGCCCAGCGAAGACGGCGACATCTTCGTGGTCAAGACCGGAGCGAAATTTGAATTGCTAGGCAAAAACAGCGTCGGGCAGTTGCTGATGGCTACGCCGGCGATTTCGGGCGGGATGATGTTCGTGCGCGCCGAGCGCGAACTGTTTGCGATTGGACGTTGATCAGATATTTATCGCCGTTCCGACTTCGCGTACTCGCTCTTCAATAAATCCATCAACTCTTCACGCCGGTCATACAACCGTTTCAATTTGCGCGGCGCGCGCTTAGCCAGCGCGTAGGCTGTGATCAACGGCAACGCCACGGTCGAATCAATGTAACAAACCACCGTGCCCGGCAATTGGTCGGGATCAATCTTGCCCCAACTGACTGCTTCCGATGGCGTTGCCCCGGACAACCCCCCACTGTCCGGTCGGGCGTCCGTCAATTGCAAAAAGTAATCGTGGCCTTTCTCTTCGATGCCCAGCACTTCCTGAATCTGCGGCTCGGTTTGCAGCGCGAAGTTTTTCGGGCTGCCTCCGCCGCAGATGAAGATCGCCGATTTGCCTCCTCTACCAAAGAGGCCGCGTTTGGCCGCCAGCACAATCGCCGCCGTCTCGTTCACGTCCGCCGATGGATTGATGCGCAAGCGTCCACCCTGCAATTCCATCGCGGCCACGTTCATTCCGATCGAACTGTCGCCGGGCGATGAAGTGTAGGCCGGCACGCCGTAGCGATAACACGCTGCGAGCAGCGACTGGTTCTGCAATCCCAGCGCGCGCTCGCGTTCGGCCACGTATTTGCCGCAGAGGTAGTGGAATTCGGCGGTGGACATCTCGCGCTGGAACTCTTCGGCGCGGATGATTTCGCGGAAGAAGGCGTCGGTCGAAAGCAGCACTTCGTAATCGAAGAAGATGTCGTAAATGCGCACCACGCCTTCTTCGCGCAACACGACGTCGCTCGTCTGCGCGTTGCCGCGATGCATCGAAAGTCCCAAACCGAAGTGCGTGTCGTGATAAAGATTCGCGCCGGTGGTGATGATCCAGTCAACAAAACCGGCTTCGATCAACGGGATGATGGCTGAGATGCCCAACCCGGCTGGCGTCAACGCGCCTGTGAGCGTCAAGCCGACGGTCACGTCGTCCGCCAGCATGCGCTCGGCGAACAGTTGCGCGCCTTCGCGAAGTCGCGCGGCGTTGTACGCCTGGAAGTTGCTTTCGATCAGTTGAACGACGGAAGTTTCTTTGGTGATGGGTGTCGGGGCGATGCGTTTGCCTTGAAGGAATTTACTCTTATTCATCCAGCCTCCTGTAAAACTTGTTCGGCGCGCCGTTGGCGCCTCCATGTCCTCGCGGGCAAGCGCGTAATGAGAGAGCTTGCGCGCGAGGACGCGGGCGCGCCAACCTGCAAGCCGCTTTGTGATTTTGATTGCGGATCGAGTTTAAGAGTTCAGGTCTTGAAACTCAAACTTCGCGTAGCGCGCCTGATTTTATTGCCTTGTGCTATACTGCGCCGCGTTGTTTCCCACCAAATCTACGGTCGTGACAATCAGTACCGCGAGCGGTAGCGAGCGTGACCCCATCAGCCGGTCATTGATGAGGCCACGCTCGCTACCGCTCGCGGTACTGACAGAAACCCCAGGAGGCGCCTCGCCGGATGATCCAGACGTTGATCATTCGACGGGCAGAAACACTATGCGAAAAATTATTGCAGCGTTGGTTCTGATTGTTTTGATGGCGGGCGCGGGGCTGGCCGACGTCCTCTATCTGAGAAACGGCAGCGTGCTGCGCGGCACGTTTGTTGGTTACGAAAACGGCAAGTTCATTTTTGAAACCGGCGGGAACCGGTTGGAATTTACTCCCGCCCAGGTGTCGCGGCTGGTGGTCGAGCGCAGCGATACGGTGGGCCGGGTTCCCGGTCGTGATGATCGCTATCCTTCGCGCGATCCGAACAATCCGCCTTCTTCGGGCGGGCGTTGGGAATCGCTCCCGGCTTTCGACGTAGGCTTACAGGATCAGTGGGTTCGTTCGCAGATTCAGGTCACGAACGGCCAGCGGGTGCGGGTTGACGCCAGCGGCACGGTCTACCTGGAAGGCCGGACGGCGACGGGGCCTGAAGGGTTGCAGGGGCGCCGCGATCCCGATTCGCCCTTGCCCGCCCAGAACGACGGGGCTTTGATCGCGGCCATCGGACAGGATACGAATTCTCCCGCGATCCTGATCGGACGCTCGCGTGAGTTCACGGCGGACCGCGACGGGATGCTCTATTTCACGGTCAATCACTGGGAGACGCGGAATTCGCGCGGTACTTTTCGCGTCAACGTTTCGGTTGACCGTAGCGCGAGTGGCGGCGAGACAGGTTCAAGGCCACGTCAGGGCCGCGAGAAGACCGTCACCGTGAATGCGAACCAGGCCTGGACCGACACGGGCGTTGATCTCGAACCGAATATGACTGTCGAGATTACCGCCGAAGGAACGATTGACATCGGCAACCGCGCTCGCAGCGGCCCCGACGGCAACCGCGACGCGAACCTCAATACATCGAGCTATCCGATAAATGACCAGGGAGTGGGCGCGTTGATCGGCAAGATCCGCTACCGCGACGGGCGCGATTCGAATTTCGTCTTCGTTGGTTCGCGCAGCACGCCGACGACCGAGCCGAACGAATCCGGGCGATTGTTTCTGGGCATCAACGACGATTTCTTCCGCGACAACAGCGGATCGTACCGCGTGACGATCCGGTGGTGACAATCAACAACAGGGGACGAGTCGCCGAACGGGGGAGGCTTGTTCGGCGATCGTAAAAGGCCATGCGAAAGATAGTCGTTGCCGTGTTTTTGCTGGCGCTGTCGGCGGTCGTGGCGGTCGCCGACACGCTCGAACTGAAGAACGGCGAGGTGTTGAAAGGCGCCCTTCTGCGGTTTGAAAACGGCGAGTTCATTTTCGTAAACACCTGGGGCATCGAGATGAAGATTCGAGCCGACCTGGTTCGGAAACTGGTGATAGACCGCAATCGGTCACAACCGCTGCCAGGCGGACGCTGGGAGGAACTCGCGCCGTTCGATGTCCGATTGCAAAGCCAGTGGATCGCTTCGCCAGTCAGGGTCAGCCGGGGGCAGCAAGTCCGCGTCAACGCCAGCGGGACGATTCTGCTTGAAGACCGCACTCCGGCCGGGCCTGGAGGATTGAATGGCCGTCGCGACCCGTACTCGCCTTTGCCCAACCAAAACGACGGCGCGCTGATTGCGAGTATTGGCCGGGAGGAAAACGTGCAGAGTATTTTCATCGGCGCTTCGCGTGAATTCACGGCGGATCGCGACGGCGTTCTCTATTTCACCGCCAACCACGGCGAGACGCGCAACGCCCGCGGCGCTTTCCGCGTTCGGGTGTCAGTCTATCGCGTCGCCAGCGCCCCCCAACCGCCGCAAAAGCGCGAGAAGACGATCGCTGTTCAGGCGAACCTATATTGGAATGACACAGGCGTAGATGTCCGGCCGAATATGACCATAGAGATTACCGCCAGAGGCAGGATCGAAATCGGCAATGGCCGCAGCACAAGTCCCGACGGCGACCTCAGCCTGAACAACAAAACGTCGCGTTATCCGATGCCGGGGGTGGGCGCCGGAGCGTTGATCGCCAAGATTCGGACTCGCGGGGAAGATTCGGATTACACCGTCGTCGGCTCGAATAAAATTCTGAAGTTTGGAAACACCAGCGGGCGTTTGTTTTTGAGCGCCAACGACGATGTTTATGCGGACAACAGCGGATCGTACACGGTGACGATCCGGTGGCAGTGATTATTCGACGGCGGCTTCATCAACGCTCAAGGAGCCGCGCTCGGCATCCAGCGTCGCCATCACGCCAAGCGGCAGAGTCAGATTGCCGCGCGGGCTGTGGCCGCTCGGCAATCCGAACATCACCGGCACATTCAAATCAGCCGTGCATTCAGCCAACACGTCCTGAATTCGATAGCCTTGATTAACGTGTTGAACGCAATCGGTCATCTCGCCGAAAACTATCCCTCGGACTTCGTCGAACTTTCCCGCGAGTTTCAACTGCTGCAACATCCGGTCAATCGCGAACGGTTTCGTCGCCGTGTCTTCGAGGAAGAGAATCGCGCCGCGCGTGTCGAGTTCATCCGGCGTTCCCATCATCGCCGCAATCAGCGACAGACAACCGCCGAGCAATCGCCCGCTGACTCTACCTCCCGCGCCGCGATGCAGCATCTCAGTTCGATCCGATTTGATTTCGCCCAGCGGCGACGCCGTCGCGATGGCTTTGATCAATGTCTCGCGGTTGTAATGTTCTTCGCCGCCCGCCAAATCTTTGGCGGCCATCGGGCCGTGGAACGTCACCCAGTTGAACCGGCGGTAGAAGTAAAGATGAAGCGCAGTCATGTCGCTGTAGCCAATGAAAATTTTCGGCTGCTGGCGGAGCGCGTCTTCATCGAGCAGTTTGAACAAACGCATCGCGCCATAACCGCCGCGCGCCGCCCACACGGCTTTGATCGCGGGGTCGGCGAAGGCTTGAGTCAATTCGTTCGCGCGGCGCTGGTCCGCGCCCGCGGTGTAACGAGCCTGATCCAAAATCCCCGCCTCACGCCTGACGCGAAAGCCCAGCCGTTCCAGTTCGGCGACGCCCCGAGCGAGGTAATCGGCTTTAAGATTGCTCGCCGGAGCGACCACCGCCACAGTGTCTCCTGCGCGCAAGGCGGGCGGTTTGATGATGTTTGGTTCGTAAATTTTCCGATCCATAGAACGATCCATATTGAGTCGCGCTTCAGACACCTGAATAAAGCACTCACTCGACGCAGTCAATAGGCCGCCAGCGACAGAGTGATTGATTCAGCAGCCAAGCCGGTCGTATACTCCGCGCCGTTCCGTCTTCAATCGGCAGATTGCCAGCAGCGGTCACAATCAAAATCATCCGGCGAGGAGATTTGATGCTTCCGGTTCTGAATCAAACTCATCAATCGGCGCTTTATTGCGATATGATCGTCTTTTCTCCCGAAGAGCGGGAGCAGCATATCGCAGCCATCGGACAAATGCTGGCAGTGGTTCGTGAAGCGCAGGAAATCGCTGACGGTTACGCTTTTCGCTTTGAGCCGGACTCGGCGGTCTTGCTCAAGCTCGCTGAATTCATCGCCGGTGAGCGGCTGTGTTGCCCGTTCCTGAACTTCGATCTGCGAGTTGAAGCTGGAGGCGGGCCGGTTTGGCTGCGGCTGACCGGACCGGAAGGTGTGAAAGAGTTTCTACGAATGGAACTGAGCGGTTTTGGCGCCGGCGTAATCTGGTAAACCGCCGTAACGAAAAAGCCGAGCAGCCACGAATGAACACCAATGAACACGAATGGCGGCAAACAAAAGGCCATCAATACCCAAAAGAGATTCGTGTTCATTGGTGTTCATTCGTGGCTAAAACTTTATCTTGAATGCACAGAAGGAGAAAACCATGTCAAAACGCAGTTGGTTCGTCTTACCTTGTTTCGTGTTGGTCATCGGCATTGGCGGCGCCTTTGCTCAAACCACACAGACGCCACAGACAAAAGACCAGGTTGCCGACATAACCGGCGCCTGGACGGGAACGTGGGGCGTTTACAATCCGGCGCAGGGAACAACCCCGCCCAAAGACATTTGCAAAAAACTCGACGCCAAAGTCGAACGCAAGGGCGACGTGTGGGAAGCGGTGTTTGAAGGCGATTGCGGACGGCCCTACAAATACACGATCAAAATGGAAGGCCGTCAGGTTGGCAAGGTCGTGATGTTCAAGGGCGCCGTTGACCTCGGCGCAAAAGATGGAGGCGTCTTCGATTGGATCGGGCGGGCCAACGATAAGGAGTTCATCGGCTTCTTCACCAGCGGGTTTTACACCGGGACGTTCAATCTCGCGCGGCCCAAACCGCAGGAGTCAACCCAGTGAGACGCAATGTCCGAATTGCCGTATGGCTCATCGCCGGCGCGCTCCTATACTCGCCGGTGAACGCATTCGCCACAGTCGCTCCGAAGCTGAAGGTAGCCGAAAACCGCCGCTACCTTCAGTACGAAAATGGCAAGCCATTCTTCTACCTCGGCGACACCGCCTGGGAGTTGTTCCATCGGTTGAATCGTGAAGAAGCCACGCAGTATCTGACCAACCGCGCGCAGAAAGGCTTCACGGTGATCCAGGCAGTGGTTCTGGCGCAACTCGGCGGACTCACTGTTCCAAACCCGTATGGCGATCTGCCATTGATTGGCGGCGATCCGGCCAAGCCCAACGAAGCCTATTTCCGCCACGTAGACTTCATCGTCAACAAAACGGAAGAACTCGGAATGTTCGTCGGGATGCTGCCGACCTGGGGCAGCCATTGGGCGCTGGGCAAAGCGGCGTTCAACCCAACCAACGCGCGACAGTACGGTCGTTTCCTCGGCGCCAGGTACAAAGACAAAGCGATCATCTGGGTTCTCGGCGGCGACCGTTCGATCACCAACGACGCCGAGCGCGCGATCATTGACGCGATGGCCGCAGGCTTGACCGAAGGCGACGGCGGCGCGCATCTGAAAACATTCCATCCCATCGGCCCCGGACTTTCATCCATCAAGCTGCACGACGCTCTGTGGCTCGACTTCAACATGTTCCAGTCTTCGCACGCGGCGCGCGACCACGACAACGGTTTGTATGTGGAAAACGATTACGCGCTCGCCCCAGCGAAACCCACGCTCGATGGCGAACCGCGCTACGAAGGCATTCCCGTGGGCTTTTATAACCGGGGCGCGAGCGGGATCGAACGCTTCGACGATTACGACGCGCGCCAGGCGGCCTACTGGTCGCTGCTGGCCGGAGCCTGCGGTCACACCTACGGCAACAACAACATCTGGCAGATGTATAAACCGAGGCCCGGCGAATCCGGCGATGCCGCGCGAGGCCGTGATCTCTTCGGCGGGCCGGGCAGCATCATCGGAGCGAACATTCCCTGGCACGAAGCCCTCGATCATCCCGGCGCTTTCCAGATGCGTTACGTGCGACGGCTGTTCGAGTCGCTCCCGTTCACCAAGCTCGTGCCCGATCAGCGCATCATCCTGAACGGCCCCACGACCGGCGGCGCGAAGATTCGAGCCGCGCGAGCCAGCGACGGCTCATTCGCGTTGATCTACACGCCGCGCGGCGAGAGCTTCACGCTGGACAAGAGCGTCATCAAAGGCGAACAACAGAGACAATACTGGTACGACCCGCGCTACGGCGTGTCTTATGTGATCAAGGACCAGGACAGTTGGGGCATCCAGACGTTCACGCCGCCGAGCAGCGGGCGTGGGAATGATTGGGTGCTTGTGTTGGTGGATGCGGCGGCGGGATTCCCCGTGCCAGGAATCACTCAATAAAGATCAGCCGTCGTATTGGCTGAGATAGATGAGCCGGTCGTACTCAATCAAACCGAAGCGGAGTTTGTTAAGCCAGCCGGTGCGACCGAGCAAGTTGCGTGGAAGCTGGTAATCGCGGGCGAAGTAGACGGTGCTCTGGAGAGCGATGTCGAGGGTCTGAAGACCGACTTCGTGGCCGAAGGCATCGAGATCGCCAGAGAGCGTGCCGAGCCTTTTGTAGAGACCTTGCTCAACGTCGAGCCCCAAAATCTCACCGATTTCGCGAGAGAAGAGGCAGACACTCGCGCCCGTATCAACGCAAGCGAACGTTTTGTGGAAGACCTGTCCGGACTGCAACGCGACGGGGATCAAGAGACCATCAGGGTGATCCGCGTAATGATGCGAGTAGTCAAAGGGGAGATAGAAGGGGGATGGCATAACGGCCTCAGTCGCAGATCAGAGTGTTCAGAAACCCGCGAACGGCGGCGCGTCGGCGGGCGGGATGAGCGTGAAGAAGAGTCCGTTCAGGCCGGACGCGCGGATAGCGGCAATGACCTCTTGCGGATCAGCGCTGTGAGCCACGAGTCGGTCGCCATTGAGCGCGACGTATTGGCCAGCAAATTCCGCGCGATGCTCTTCGATCCAGCGGAGAGACGGCTCTGAGTCGCTCGCGTCGAAGAGCGGGATGAAGACACTTTGCTCCGTCTCATCCGGTGCGGACGATGGTCTCCGGTTGAGTAGCGCCCTGAGCTTTTCGCGTTCCTCCGGGGGAAGCGCAGCGATCTCGGCCAGAATCAATTCAGCGGTTGCTTGCGACATCGAATCGTCTCCTTTCAGACCGTGTTTAGGCGTTTGAAAGCCCTTTGATGAAAGAACAATATACACGAAAGATGGACAGGCAGGCAGCCACGAATCGATCTTGGAAAACGCGGCTAAGATTGGGCGGCAAGGTTCCCCTTGCCATGAAACCAAAGGCGTACATTGAGACTTCCATTCCGAGCTTTTGCGGAGTATTTGTCTTGAGGGGAAGAACCGATGAGGATCATCAGCCGAAAAGCCCTACGCGAGTTTTGGGAAATTCATCCTGACTCCGAACAACCGCTCGAAGATTGGTATCGGATCGCCAAACACGCCAAATGGTCAAACCTGGCCCAGACGCGCCGCGATTTTCCCCATGCCGATCCGGTCGGTGATTGCACGGTCTTCAACATCGGCGGGAACAAATACCGCCTCATCACCAAGATCAGATACAATAAGCAGCGGGTCTACATCATTTATGTTTTGACCCACAAGGATTACGACAAGGAGAAATGGAAAGATGACTGTATCGGTTAAATCAAGGGCGAAATCAAAAACCGGGGCTAAAGGCTCTGCGCGCCGCACGCCACGTAGAAAAGCGGCCATCTTCGACCGTCGCAAATATGCCGCTTTACTTTCCCACGCGCTTCCGGTGGTCATCACCACCGAAGCCGAATACGATCAGACCCTCTCTGAAATCAAGCGGCTGCTGCGCAAAGGCGAAGCGGGCCTTTCGCCGGAAGAAGATCGCCTGCTCGATCTGCTCTCCACGCTGGCTGAAAACTGGGAAGAGGCGCGCCATCCGATCCCCGAAGCGCCCGGCTATCGCATCTTGCAGCACTACATGCAAATTCGCGGCCTGCGGCAGACAGACCTACAACCGATCCTCGGTTCGCGCGGAGTTACTTCAGCAATCGTCAATGGCAAGTGTTCAATAACTGCGGAGCAGGCGAAACAACTTGGTTTGTTTTTTGGTGTCTCGCCTGCGGTCTTCACTTAATGAGGAAGTCAGGGCAATCAGACCCTGGCGAACGGCGGCGCGTCAGTGAGCAGGATAATCGTGAATGCATCTACTGCTGAGTCTTGGTGATAAGGTGCGATCAAGCACTCAAACTCAGCTTGACTCAGCTTGAAAGATCAAATTAAGCAAGTGAGGTTCTATTCACTGAAGCTCAAGACGGCAACTTAAGGAATGCTCAGGTGATTGAGGAGTTCCATTGCAACTGAAGGCATTTATCAGCTACTCAACGGACGACAAAAACATCGCGGGGCAGGTAAAAACTGTCTTGAACGAACATGGTATCGTGGCGTTTCTCGCACATGATGACATCCACGTCTCGCAAGAGTGGAAGGATCGTCTTATTCAAGAATTGAATGAGACGAACATCTTTATTCCATTGCTTAGCAGGTCCTTCAAGGAATCGGACTGGGCACCACACGACTTACTTCTTGAACCGATCATCACTCGCTTTACACACGAAATCATCCCAACCCTTATTGAGCGGCTTGCGGGCGCACGCAGTTTCCTTAGCGCAGAGGCGTTGATGCTGCCTTTGGCCCGTCATTTCGACAAATTCAACGATGAGGAGATAGATAGGTTTGCAACAGCAGCGATTGAAAATAATCAGATATGGGACGAACACAATTGCCGTAAACAGCATCTGCCTGCGTTCATCAAGCTACACCGATTAAGGATGGATCCTGAAAAACTGAAGGCACTTGAGTATCAGGTAGAACTCCGTCAGTGGTATCACTTGCGAACGGATGCATAACCGATGATTTGATCCAGCAATTAGGACTCAAGCCTGTCCCGCACGATTAAACAACGTGCTCGCGACTTCTGAAGAGATTATGGAATCGCCATCAACCCAAAACGACGACCTCAAGGTTTTTATCTCGACCCGCGAATCCACTTGCGGCGAGTGCAACGAAAATCTCGGCTCCAAAGCCTGGATCACGCTTGCTGGCGAAAAAGGCGCGTTGTGTTTGGCCTGCGCTGACCTCGACCATCTGGTCTTTCTTCCTTCCGGCGATGCGGCCTTGACGCGGCGGGCGAAGAAGCATTCGACGCTTTCGGCGGTGGTTTTGAAATGGAGCCGCGCGCGGAAGCGGTACGAGCGGCAAGGATTGTTGGTCGAAGAGCAGGCGCTGGAAAAAGCCGAAGAGGAATGCCTGGCCGACAGCGAGGTCCGCGAGCGGCGCAAGGAACGCGAAGCCATCCGGCGTGAAGAATCGGATCGGCAGTACGTGTGGGAGTTCGCCGTCCGAGTGAGAGAACTGTTTCCCTCTTGCCCTGCCGGAACGGAGACGATGATCGCCGAACATGCCTGCCTGAAATACAGCGGGCGGGTTGGCCGATCGGCGTCGGCGAAGAGTTTGGATGAAGAGGCTGTGCGATTGGCGGTGATCGCGCACATCCGGCATCGGGAAACGAGTTACGACCGTTTGCTGGCGCGAGGATATGATAGACGGGAGGCTCGCGCCGAGGTTGAGAAAGCCGTTCGCCAGGTCTTGATCAGATGGGAAGCCCGAGGATAGTGAAGATTACCGTTTCTCTCCGGCGCCGCTTTTCTGTTCGAGCAGCTCAATCGCTCTGAGCACGAGTTGCGTGTTGCGGCTGACGTGCGCGCCCAGCGCGAACATCCCCAGGCCGAGGATCGCGTAAACCGCTATCGCCGCCAGCAGCAGCAACACGTGGATGCGGTTGTGAAAATCGGCGAGCAGGATGAACCCGACGATGAACAACGTTTCGACCACGAGCGCCGAGTAGAAAGCCAGTCTGTAATTGCGCTCGCTCTTTTCGATGCGGTCGAGCGCCGCGCCGCGCACGCCGTCGAGATGAGTTTTCTCAGCCATAGTAGTCTCCGTCGAAAACAACGCTACTACAAAGGTGGGACAAGATGCCATCTTGTCCCACGTTTCAGCGCGTCAACGCTGCTGAAATGACAAGGTCTTTTCAGTCTCCGCGCGCGACTCCCTGAGGTAAAGATACAACGGCAATCCGAACGAAAAGCCGATGAATAGCGTGCCGAGCACGACCAGCCAGAATCCGCGCACGCCCAATCGTTTCGCCTCCAGCCCGAAGACGACCAAACCGAGCGTGGCGCTGAGCAGCAGGTCGGCGACTAAGCCCGACGCCGCCGGATTGGGGAACGACGCCGCCAGAAAGTCCGACAAGCCGAAGCCGTGCGCGGCGAAATGTTGGCTGAAAAAGTAGAGCGGGATCGCCGCTCCGATGATCATTGCTATCAGGTAAAACTTTTTCATTGCGATCCTCCTTGTTTGGAATCAGTGCCGCGAGCGGTAGCGAGCCTGGCTCCATCAAGAGACCGGCCGGTGAAGCCCCGCTCGCTACCGCTCGCGGTACTGATTAGCGGTCAACTGCTTGCGCAAAGCGTCAAGCCCGTAAGCCAGCCGCGATTTGACGGTGCCGATGGCCACGCCCATCACTTCGGCTATCTCGGCCAGCGGCATCTCGTGTTGGTAATGCAGCACGATGACGGCGCGACTGGCAGGCGAAACCTGCGCGGTCATTTGCTCGACCGACTCTGGCGTTATCTCGTCGCGCGATGGCGCGGGCAGGTCAATCAAGACCGATTCGTCTTCGGTCTTGTCCGACCAGCGCCGCTCGCGTTTCAACTGTTTGAACGCTTCGCGAGTCGCAATGCGATAAGCCCACGGGCGGAACAATTCCGGTTCGCGCAGCCAGCGAATCTTGCGATAGATGAGGATGAAGACTTCCTGCAAAATGTCCTCGGCCAGCGCGCGCGTTCCCACTACGCTGTAGATGTAGCGGTAGAGCGGCTCCTGGACGAGCCGGAGCAATTGGTCGAACGCCTCGCGGTCTCCGGCCTGCGCCCGCAGCACGAGCCAGATTTCCTGTTTGGCGCTTTCCATCTTCGTCCTCCATTGGTAAAGAGGCGGGATTGGCGAGGAAGGTTCGGATCAGTGTTTTATTTTTCTGTCCTCTGTCTTGCTGTTGAACCCCACATTCGTGCCGCCGTCAACGTCAGTGATGTAAATTTCCGGGTTGAAATCGCGCGTGCCTTGAAAAACCAGTCTGCGGCCATCAGGCGTCCAGGCCGGCTCGTAGTTGTGACCGGAAGGAGTTGTGACCATACGTGGATTGGCTCCATCGGCGTCCATCACCCAGATGTTGTAGTTGCCATTCTGCGAGTCGCGGGTGCTGGCGAAAGCAATCCGGCGGCCATCGGGCGACCAGGCGGGAACGGTTTCGTCAAACTTCGCTGTGTTTGTCAGATTGATGAGATTGGTTCCGTCGGCGTTAATGACCAGGATGTCGAATTGCTTGTCTGGCATAGCGCGCGTAAACGCCAGGCGCTTGCCGTCAGGCGACCAGGTCACGTCGGAGTCGTACTCGGCATAATCGGTCAGCCTGCGCGCATCGCTCCCATCAGCGTTCATCACCCAGATGTCGAAGTTGTAAATAAAGCCGGCGCCGCGATTGCTGCAAAAAGCGATCCGCGTTCCATCGGGCGAAAAAGCCGGGCGCGTGTCGTAGCCAGGCGACTTCGTCAGATTAACCTGCTTTCCGCCATCAGCGCTCATCACCCAGATGTCACTCTCGCGCAGAGAGACAGTTTCGATCCCGAACGCGATGCTGCGACCATCGGGCGACCAGGACGGACTCGTCTCCCGCGCCGAATTGGACGTCAAACTCTTAAGGCCAGAGCCATCAATATTCATCACATATAAATCGTACGGGCCAGTGCGATCACTAACAAACGCGATCTTCGTACCGTCGGGCGCCACTTTGGGAACGGAGTCATTGGCCAAACTGTTGGTGAGTCTGAGCGGACGGTTGAGCGGCGCTACTCGTTCGGGCTGCGGGGCGCGTCGAATGTAATTAACGAAGCCCTCGATGGAGAGAATCAGCGCGACGATGACAGCCGAAATGACCAAACCCTTCCGCGCGACTTTCTTTGGGATCACAATTTGGCCCGCAGTAACCGGATCGGTGGCTGCGCCATCCGGTTCAGAGGCCGCCGTCGGCGCAGGGGTTTCGGCGACAGTCTCTCGTTCAGGTTTCACGACATAAGCTGGCGCGACGATGGGCAATCCCTGCAAATAACAGTTGATGTCTTGCGAGAGATCGTCAACCGAGCCGTAGCGATGTTGCGGGTCTTTGCCGAGCGCCTGCATCACGATGTTGTCGAGTCCGCCTGCCAGTTCACGTCGCAGTTCGTCGGGCGATGAGCTGCGATCGTGGCTCACCGTCTCCGGCGTCAGCGTGATTGTTCGCCGGCCGTCGCTCGCTGTCATTTCGCGCGTGCGGGTGACAACCTCGCTGGGTCTTTCAGGCTCTTCTTCGCTGATGATTTGCGCGATCTCGTCCGGCCGCCGGTGGCGCAACTGATACGGGCGATGGCCGGTGAGCAACTGGTAAAGCAACACTCCGAGACTGTACTGATCGGTGGCGTCAGTCACCTGTTCGCCGCGCGCCTGTTCGGGGCTGGCGTATTCAGGCGTCATCAGCCGCATCGCCGTCGCCGTCGGGTTGAGCGTGTCGGCGGCCAGGTCGGGGTCGAGAATCTTGGCGATGCCGAAATCCAGCAGCTTCGGCGTCCCGTCTTCAGTAACCAGGATGTTGCCCGGTTTGATGTCGCGGTGAATGACCTGTTGCTCGTGCGCGTAAGCGACGGCGGCGCAGACCAGACGAAACATCTTCAACCGCTCCACGATGGTCAGCCGATGCTTGTCGCCGCGCGCTGGCGGAACTCCCGGTCAGCGCGAACGGCCAGGTAGACCGCGCCCATTCCGCCCCGGCCAATTTCGCGGACGAGTCTGTAAGCGCCGACCTGCCGTCCGACCATCGCGTCGAGTTGCACCGTGACGGCGTCATCCGGCAAGAACGAATCGTGGACGGCGGCGGCGGGGTCTTCGATGAAGTCGCCGGCCTGCTGGTGGCTGTTGATCAGGCGTTCGACCTGTTGGCGCAATGACAGATCGCCGCCGCAGGCTTCGTCGAGGTAAGTCTCCCGCTCGTCAACCGAGCGGTCGAGCGCGGCGTTGAAAATCTCTTTGACTTGTTTCCAGTGCTCGGGAGTCATCTCTGGTTCGCAGTCCCGCCTTTGGGCCGACGGCATAAGTTAAGGCGAGAGGCGTAGGTCAATTGCCCGTTGCCAATTGGTCATCGCCAATTGTTTCGCAGGAGGTTTGGCCATCTTTACCTGCAAAACAATTGGCGATGACCAATTGGCAATGGGCAATGACCTAACTTGATGCCATTGGCGGTTAGGCGAGACTATGAACTCCTATTCAATTCGTCATAAAGCCAGGCCTTTGCCATCCTCCACTCGCGGATCACCGTCGCCCGGCTCACGCCCAGGACTTCGGCCGTCTCTTCCAGCGTCATTCCGCCGAAATATTTCAACTCGACGACGCGGCTTTGTTGGGGATCGAGCGCGGCCAATGTTTTCAGCGCTTCGTCGAGCGCCACCAGTTGGTCGGCCCGCTGGTCCGAAACATCAATCGCTTCGTCGAGCGAGACCGCCATGCCGCTGCCGCGCTTTTCGGCCAACCGCGCCCGGGCGTGATCAACCAGAATGCGTCGCATCGCCTGGGCGGCGATGCCGAAAAAGTGGGCGCGGTTTTGCCAACGCACGTTTTGCTGATCTATCAACTTGAGGTAAGCCTCGTGCGCCAGCGCCGTCGGTTGCAGCGTGTGACCCTCGCGTTCCCGCCGCAGATAGCTTCCGGCGAGCTTCTCCCGGTAGACCAGCGGAGTGAGTTTTTCGAGCGTCTCGCGGTCTCCATCGCTCCAGGCGAGCAGGAGTTGAGTTATGTCGGGAGAGGTGTTCATACGATTGCTGGTTGGTAGTCCCGCCTGATGGTCTTTGATAAACAAGCGCAACAATGCAGGGGAATGAAGGCAGAGGAATGAAGCGTCCGGCGCCGCTATTCCCTTGCCGTCATTCCTTTGCATTGTTGCATTTAATTCTCAAAGACCATCAGGCGGGACTACGAACAGATTGCCAATGTGACGGACGAAGCATAGGAATTGCCAGTGATTGAGTCAAGATATTCGGCTCGGTGAAAGCCGTGGCGGCGGCGGCCAAAAAAAATCATCCTGCCTGATCCTGTCCCAATCCCTTTTCCGCGTGATTTGGTGAAGACGATTGAATGGAGTTCGTGGTCAACCAATTGAACTTCGACGCCATTGGGCCGCCACTTGGCGATCTGACAGGAACTTTTTTTGCCTCGGCTAAGCCCGAAGGCCGGAGGAGGAGGACTGCAATGTTGAAGCGTTTGATCCTTTGCCAATTAACGATACTTGCCGTGGCGCTGGCTGCTCTGCCTGTCTCGCAGGCTCAGACCGCGCCTGCCAGAGGTTTTTTCATTCCGATCTCGTCCTACGACGACGACCCGTTCGTCGCGGACTCGGTCGTCGAGCGCCTGAACCGTTGGCGATTCGATCCGGGTGAGGACGGGTATCCAATGCTCATGAACAACCGGGTCCTGATCGAGGAAGAGCCGGTCATTTATCGGCAGGATCCGAAGACCGGCGAGTTCGTACCGTTTGCCTGGAACTCGTGGTCACCGGAGTTGAGAAAGTCGAACGCGGACGGCAACTTCATGTTCCCGGACGAAGCGCGTTTCCCTTTGCACAGAGTGGAACGCGGCCCCGACGGCAAGATCATTCTCAAGGACGGGTTGCAGCTCTGGTTGCCACAAGATCTTCATCGCGGGATGACCACGGCCTTCGAGGCGGCCAACGCCGCCAAAGACGCGGCGGAATTCTGGGCGGGGCGCGAGTTGGCCTGGGGCGACAACGGTCGCCTCGGCATCAACGCCCACGCCTTCATTGCTTTCAATGCATTCTGGAGCCCCACGGGGAAGGGGCTGTACTTTGGCGTCGTGCCGCACCGCCTGCCAGGCGAGCCAAGCAGCGCGCCCGTCAAGATGTTCGAGATGGCCACCTCGTGGGAGGTCGCCGCGCACGAGGCCGGGCACGCGCTCCACGCTGAGCTGAAGCCGAACCGCGTTCTCAACAATCCGGGCTACCGTACTTGGTCGGAGTCTTTCAGTGACCAGATGGAGATGTGGACTTCGCTGCGGGATGATGATCGCCTGCGCAGGCTCCTCGCCGAGACGAACGGAAACCTGAACCAGTCGAACGCCCTCACTCGCATCGGCGAAGCGTTCGCTGCGTTGGTGGGCGAGGGGACCGGCCTCCGCGACGCCTTCCACAACAAGAAGCTTTCCGCTATCCCCGACGAAAGGGAGGTGCACGCCCGCTCCGAGACGCTCACCGGCGCGGCCTACAAATTCTTCCTGACGATTTATGGCGAGTTGAAGACTGAGCTGGGGGCCGAAGAGGCGTTGCGGCGTGCGGGACAGATCATGGGCTTCTTCATGACGCGCGCCAACGACTACGTGCCTGAAAACCGGATGACACTCGAAGACGTCGCCAAAGCCTACCTCAAGGTGGACAAGGAATTCTTCGCCAGCCGCTACCACGCCAGGCTGGTGGAGGAATTCACCAGGCGGGAAATCTTCGCCGCCGGATCGGTAAGCGAATGGCTGGCGCACGAGGCGGCGACGCCACAACTGTGGCTTCATCCGCGGTGGCCTGACCACAAGGTGGAGCAATTGATCCGGGCCAACCTGGACAAGCTCGGCGTCGGGTCTGACTTCGGGTTGAAGTTGCAGAGTGTTACCCGCATCAATTACTTCAGACGGGGAATCGGCTCAGAACGAACCATCGTCCGCGTGCAGCTTACCCAGGGGCGCGGCGAAGGCGCGACGCCGCTGGACAACCACGGCATCTTCATCTTTCCGAGGTTCCAGAATCAGCCTGATCCGACTGGCAAGCCCGTCGGGGTGGTGGTATTCGCCGATCCGAACGGCGCGGGGCAGCCGCCCGCCGGCGCGCAGATCGGGCGTCTGAACACCACTGTGCCCGGTACGAGTCCGGCTGATTTCTTTGAATTGGTTCTCCCCAACGGCCCGACGATCAACTCCGGCGATTTCTACATTGGCTTCCAGGCTCCGTCGCCGCATCAGGGCGTCGGCTTCGGCGTTGACACCAGCGGCCAATCGCCGAACCGAAGTTTCTATTCGACCAATGGCGGCGCGAGTTTCGCTTCGCTGGCGCCCGCGTTACAGGTCAACTCGGCCAACGCGATGATCCGCGCCGTCGTTTCCACTGGCGGCCCAACGCCGACTCCCACGCCGACTCCGCAGCCCGGCGGCAATACCGTCGCGCTGACTTCCGGTGTTCCACAGAACGGCTCGATCCCCGCGCCGCAGCCCGGCGGTGGACTGGTCGGCGAAACCCAGTACACGATCCGGGTTCCGAACGGCGCCACGCAGCTCAAAGTTGATCTGAGCGGGAACCCCGACGTTGACCTCTTCGTTCGTTTCGGCGCCCGCATCGCAATTCAAAACGGCGCCATCGTCTCCGATTTCAAATCGGAGTCAGCCACCGGCAATGAATCCATCACCATCACGCCCGGCAGTTCTCCGGCGCCGCAAGCTGGCTTGTATTACATCGCCGTTGGCAACTTCGGCCCCGGCGCGGCCAACTTCACCGTGACCGCGACAGTCACTGGCGGAGGCGGCGGCAATTGCAGCTTCACTATCTCGCCGACAAGCCGCAGCCTCCCTGCCGCTGGCGGCCTCGGTAATGTGAGCGTGACCACGACTGCTGGCTGCAATTGGACGGCCACGAGCAACGCCAGTTTCATCAACATCCTTCCCCCCGCGTCGGGCAGCGGCAGCGGCTCGATCACCTACTCTGTGGCGGCCAACACCGGCGCGAACTCGCGCACCGGAACACTGACTGTTGCCGGTCAGACCTTCACCCTCACGCAAGAAGGCGCGGGCAATCCGCAACCGGGCAATCGCGTGGTGCGCGTCGGCCAGGCTGGCGGCGCGCCCGGCGGACAGGTCAGCGTGCCCATCGAGTTGGTGGCGCAAGGCGACGAGAACGCGCTGGGCTTCAGCCTCACCTTCGACCCGGCGGTCCTCGGCAATCCACAGGCGGCGTTGGGCAGCGACGCCTCCGGCGCCACGCTCAATCCCAATACCAGCCAAGTTGGGAGCGAACGACTCGGCATCGTGATCTCCTTGCCGTTCGGGCAGAAGTTCAGCGCCGGCGCGCGCCAGATCGTGGTCGTGACTTTCACGATCTCGAGCGGCGCCAGCGGCAGCTCCACACAGGTCGGCTTCGGCGATCAGCCCATCACGCGCGAAATCTCCGACGTGAGCCCCCGCGCTTTGCAGGCCGGCTACACGCCGGGCGCTGTGACTATTGGCGCTGCTGGCTACGAAGCCGATGTCGCGCCGCGTCCGAACGGCAATGGCTCGGTGACGATCACCGACTGGGTGCAGATCGGGCGCTTCGTCGTGGGGCAGGACACGCCTTCGAGCGGCGAGTTCCAACGCGCCGACACCGCGCCGCGCGAATCGCGGGGCAATGGCAGCCTGACGATCACCGACTGGGTGCAGGCGGGACGCTACGCGGCGGGGCTGGATGCGCCAACTCCCTCAGGCGGCCCGGCCAGCCAGGGAGGGCAAGGTCTGATGGCGAAGTCACGTCACGCGCGGGCTGACGCCGCAATGAACGCGCGCGCCGTGCGCATCAGCAGTGATTATTTCGAGCGCGGCCAGCAGAGTTCGGTGGTCATCGAACTCGACGCGGAAGGCAATGAGAACGCGCTCGGCTTCAGCCTCGACTTCGATCCGGCGCAGTTGCGGTTTGTTTCAGTCACTGCTGGCAGAGATGCCACTGGCGTCACGCTCAACGTCAACACCAGTCAGGCCTCGGAAGGCAGCGTCGGTCTGGCGCTGGCTTTGCCCGCCGGCCAAACGATCCCGGCGGGTCAGCGCCAGATCATCGTCATCAATTTCGCCGTGGCTGCCGAAGGCGTGGTCACTGCGGCCACGCTCAATTTCGGTGATCAGCCAGTGATGCGCGAGCTTTCCGACGCCAACGCCAATTCGCTGCCAGCGAGCTTCAACGGCGGCAAGGAGGGAAGGAGAAAGATATGACCAGCGCATTTTTCACAACGCGCAAAGTCCGAACCGTGAGCGGCCTTCTGCTGATCGCGCTCTCTGTCTTTGCGTTTTGTCAGACGGATTCGAGCGGTCAGGGCCGCGAACAATCGCCGGAAAAACTCCGCAAGCACGCCAACGCGAACGTAATCGCCAACCGCTACATCGTCGTACTGCGTGATGATGCGGTTGATTTCACTGCTCGCGAGGCGGCGGTCGCTGAAATCGGCGATTCGCTCACCGCCGTCTACGGCGCGCAGATTGAGATGACTTACAAACACGCGCTCAACGGTTACGCGACGGAGATGACCGAAACGCAGGCGGTCGCGCTCAGCCGCGACCCGCGTGTCGATTACGTCGAAGAAGACGTTGAAGTCAGCGTCGAGCCGGTCACGGCTGAATCCAACTTGCAGGAGGAAGCTACGCAGAACAACGCCACCTGGGGACTCGACCGGATAGACCAGCGCCGCCCTCCGCTGGACAATCGCTACACGTACACCACGACCGGTCGCGGCGTTCACGTCTACGTCATCGACAGCGGGATTCGGCGCACGCACCAGGAATTTCAGGGCCGCGCCGTGGCCGCCTTCGACGCGATTGGCGATGGGCAAAACGCAAACGATTGCCACGGGCATGGCGCCCACGTCGCCGGCACGATTGGCGGGATCAACTATGGCGTGGCCAAAGATGCGCGCCTGTACGCCGTGCGTGTGCTCGATTGCCAAAACAAGGGCTTTGTCTCGGGGTTCATCGCGGGTGTGGATTGGGTCACGGCCAATCACGTCAAACCCGCGGTGGCTAACCTGAGCCTCGGCGCCAGCGCGCATCAGGCTTTTGATCAGGCCGTGAAAAATTCCATCGCCGCCGGCGTGACTTACGTTGTGGCCGCCGGAAATAATAACCAGGATGCGTGCAACTACTCTCCCGCGCGCGCCGAAAACACCATCACCGTCGGAGCGACGGCCAGCTCCGACGCCCGTGCTGTCTTTTCCAATTACGGCGCTTGCGTCAACATCTTTGCGCCCGGCGCAGCCATTACCTCCGCCGGGATCACGAGCGATTTCGCCGCGGCGGTGATGCAGGGCACCTCAATGGCTTCGCCGCATGTGGCTGGCGCGGCGGCGCTTTACCTCGAAGCTAACCCCGGCTCCACACCCGCAGCGGTCTCTCGCGCCATCCTTGGCAATGCCACCGCCGGTCAACTGAGCGACGTCGGGACTGGCTCGCCCAACCTGCTGCTCTTCTCTCAATTCAGCGACGCTGGCGGCGCCCCCTGCGCCAACTGCGATCATTACACCGGCTTGCTCTTTGGCGGGCAGGCGGGCTTTGAGCCGAACGGGACATACTATCGCAGCGATTCATTCGGCTATCACAGGGGCTGGTTGCGCGGGCCAGCGGGGGCCGATTTCGACCTTTACCTCTGGCGATGGGATGGCTCGCAATGGGTGGTCGTCGCCAAATCAGAAAGCGAAAGTCCGGCGGAGGAGATCGCTTACTTCGGTTCGCCCGGTTATTACATCTGGCGAATCTTCTCGTACCGTGGGAACGGCTCCTACAATTTCTGGCTACAGACGCCCTAGCCACGCTCTCGCCGCTTTCATCAAGTAACAAAATTCTCGGAGGAGGGAGACAATTATGAAGAGACTCGCGCGTTATGCCGCAGCAGGCATGAGATCCGCTCTGTTTTTGACCGTGCTCGGCTGTCTGCTGGCCGCAGGGCTGGCCAGGGCGATCTTTCGACCGGCGTCAGCCGCGCGCTTCGGCGTCCAGCCTATCGCCGCGCCGCAAAATTACGCCTCGCAGTTTCAAGAGTTAAGAACCGCTCCGCCTACGTCTGCCGCCGAAGCGCAAAGCCATCTGCGAGGCGAGCCGCTCGAAGGCGGGTCCGTGCTGGAATCGCGCGACGGGCGGACGACCTGCCGCCCCGCGACCGAAGCGGAGGCGCGGGCGATGCGGCGCGCTCCCGACCAGCAACTGCGCGTGATCGGCGATGAAGCCTTTGCGCCGGAGCAGGCGCAGCGAGGATTGAAGATCATCCTGCGCGGCACGCCGCGGCTCGACGGGTTTCCCGAAGCCAAAGCGGCCTTCCTGCGCGCCGCCCGCTTGTGGGAGTTGTTGATTCAAAACCCCATCACGGTAGTGATTGACGTGGACTACGGGCCAACGGCTTTCGGCGAACCGTTTGGAGAAAGTGTGTATGGTGTCACGAGGTTTCAGCGGCACGTCTATTCAAACTTCTATCCATCGATTCGCTCCGCTTTGATCAAAAGCGCAGGAAGCCCACAAGAGTCCGCGCTCTACAACTCATTGCCGCCGGCGCAACTGCCGACAGATGTGGGCGCGGCGACGGGAATGATCCTTCACGTTGCGACTTTGCGCGCGCTCGGACTGTTTTCGCCCGTGGCCGATCCGGACGCTGAACTGAAGGACTGGGGCTCGCCGCCGGCCATCGCCTTCAATTCGGCCGAGAGCAACGACTTCGATCCGAGCGACGGCATCAGGCCCAAGAGACTCGATTTCAATGCGGCGGCCTTGCACGAGATCGGCCACGCGCTCGGATTTTTCTCCGGCGTTGGACGCAAAGAATTGCATCCCGATGCGCTGCTAGCGCCAGAAATGCTGGATCTGTTCCGCTTCCGTCCCGGCGTCACATCCGAGACCTTCGCTACGACGCCGCGCATCCTGTCGTCAGGCGGCGAGCATGTCTTTTTCGGCGGAGGGCCAGAACTGCCGCTCTCCACGGGACGGGTCGACTACACTGGCGGCGATGGCGAGCAGGCTGGGCATTGGAAAGATGACTTTTTCACCGGACACTACCTCGGCATTATGGATCCGGTCTTTTTAGGGGGGCGTCGCTATGAGATGACCGCCAATGACATTGAGGCCTTCGAGTGGGTCGGTTATCGGATGAACCCGCTGCCCAATCCGCGGGAGGCCGAGCTGAAACCCGATGACGGGGCGATGGACATTAGCGCGCTACGCGACGGATCGATCATCGTCAACCGGCTGACGCCGCCGGCTTATCCGGCGACGTTGCGCAAGCTGCGCATCGTAATTCCATATCTCCAAGACCGGCCCGATCCGGCGGGCAAACCGATCACGCTACTGATCGGCGCTCAGAACGACTCGAACGGCCAACCACCGCCGGGCGGGCAGTTCACTCGTATCGAGACGACCGTGCCAAGCGGCGATGCCGAGCTCTTCCTGGAATTCCCGATACCCAACGGCCCGACGATCAACTCCGGCGATTTTTACGTCGGCTATCAAACTCCGTCGCCGAGCCAGGGCGTAGGCTTCGCCGTTGATTTTAGCGGTTTGGCGGAGGACCGTAGCTTCTATTCGTTCAACAACGGAGCGAGCTTTGCGCCCCTCTCCCAGGCGTATCAGGGCAGAGCGGCCAACGCCATGATCCGCGCCATCGTCTCTATCCCCGGGCCAGAGCCGACGCCGACGCCGACACCCGCTCCCACGCCGACGCCCACCATCGTGGCGCTGACTTCGGGCGCGCCGCAAGACGGCTATATGGCCAGGTCTGAGCCAAACGGCGCGGCCTTTGAAATTCAATACACGATCGAGGTACCGAACGGCACGACGCAACTCAAAGTCGATCTGAATGCGAATACCGACCTGGACCTCTTCGCGCGTTTCGGCAGCCTCGTCGTGATTCAAAACGGCTTGCCGGTAGCCGATTTCTATTCAATATCGGACAACTACCACGAATCCATCACTATCACGCCTGGGAATTCACCGGCGCTGAAGGCAGGCGTTTATTACCTCATGGTCATGAATTACGGCCCCGGCCCTTCCACGTTCAAGATCACGGCCACGGTCACGGAGGGCAATCGCGTGGTGCGCGCGGGGCAGGCCAGCGGCTCGCCCGGCGGACAGGTCAGCGTGCCGATCGAGCTGGTGGCGCAGGGCGATGAGAACGCGCTCGGTTTCAGCCTCAGCTTCGATCCGGCGGTCCTCGGCAATCCGCAGGCCGCCCTGGGCAGCGACGCTTCGGGCGCCACGCTCAACGCCAATACGAGTCTGGCAAGCGGCGGAAGGTTGGGTATCGCTCTCTCGCTGCCAACGGGGCTGAAGTTCCCGGCGGGCGGGCGCCAGGTCGTGGTCGTGAACTTCTCGGTCGCCAGCGGCGCTTCGGCCAACTCGACGCCGATTGGCTTCGGCGATCAGCCGATTGCGCGTGAAGTATCGGATACGAACGCGAAGGCGTTGCTGGCGAGTTACACGCCGGGCGCCGTAACCATCAGCGCAGGGATCGAAGGCGATGTCGCGCCGCGTCCGAACGGCAACGGCGCAGTTACTGTCACCGATTGGGTGCAGATCGGACGGTTCGTTGCTGGGCAGGACACACCCGGCGCCAGTGAATTCCCACGCGCCGATACTGCGCCGCGCGAAACGCGAGGCGACAGCGCGCTGACGGTCACCGATTGGGTGCAGGCTGGGCGTTATGCGGCTGGAATTGACCCGACGACGCCTGCAAGCGGGCCGGCGACCTCCGGCTCGACGGCGCAGGCACAGTCTCTGGCGAGAGAAAACACCAGCGCGCGACAAGTTCGCATTTTCAACGGCCTTCCAGAACGCGGCCAGCGCAGGTCGGTGATCATCGAGCTTGACGCTGCGGGCGACGAGAATGCGCTCGGCTTCAGCCTCGACTTCGATCCGGCGCAATTGCAATTCGTCTCGGCAGCGTTGGGTGATGGCGCCAGCGGAGCGACGCTCAACGTCAACGCCAGCCAAGCCGCGCGCGGGCGACTCGGAGTGGCGCTGGCGCTGCCCGCCGGCCAAACCATCGCGGCTGGCCAGCGACGGATCGTCGCGCTGACTTTTGCTGCCGCGCCCGGCGCCAGCGCATTCAAACCGATCAGCTTCGGCGATCTGCCGGTGATGCGCCAAGTGTCGGACGTGAACGCGCGCGCGCTGCCGGCGTCGTTCGTCGGCGGCGAGGCGCCGTTCAGTCGCAAGGGGCGAAGGTTTTGACCTCGGATCTCGAATGACGACTGCCAGTCTTGCGAAGAATTTGTGAAGAGGGAAGCAAGAAGGGCAAAAGAGCAAAAGAGGGCAAAAAAGAACTTTTTGCCCTCTTTGACTTTCTTGCCTTGCCGCTCACGATGCTGATTCAATGTTCTTTTACTTCAGACCGTGAGAGGAGAAAGCCGGCGGCGATGATGATCAGCAGCACTCCTTCGACGAGCAGGATATTCGGCAGCGGGAAACTTTTCGCCAGCAATCCGGTCACGAGACTGCCCAGCGGCATACCGCCGCGGAACGCGACCATGTAAATGCTCATCACGCGCCCGCGCATGTCGTCGCTGACGATCAATTGCACCAGCGACATGATCATCGCGAACAGGATCATCATAAAAATCCCCGCCACAAAGAGAATGCCGTAGGCTACCCAGATCGAGTCGGTCAACGTGAAGGCGATGATCATCAGCCCGAAACCGATTTGCATCATCAGCGCCTTGCGGCCTTTGTGGTGGACGTTGCCGAGTCCGGCGACGATCAGCGCGCCGACCACCGCGCCCGCGCCCGAAACCGCGACCATCCGGAAATTGCCGCTGGCTCCGACCTTGAAGATGTCGCGCGCGAAAGCGGCGATGGAGATCGTCACCTGCATTCCCAGAAACGTGCTGGCGAACGCCAGGAACGTCAGCGAGCGCAAGGCTTCCCGATGCCGGACGAAGCTCAGCCCTTCGCGCAACTGGCTGCGCATCCCCCCCGTGGGCACGGGGGGGATGTGGCGGACGCTGAGCGACATCAGCGCAAAGATCACTGCGACGAAAGACAGCCCGTTCAACCCGAAGCTCACCGATGCAGCGACCATCTGGTCGGCGAAGATGGCGAAAGGAAAGCTGCCGATGGAACCGCCCACTACGCGCGCGAGCTGGAACTGGATCGAGTTGAGCGCAATCGCGTTCGGCAAATCCTTTTTATCAACCAGCATCGGGACCAGCGATTGATAAGCCGGCCCGCCGAACGCCTGCACGCATCCGGTCAGGAACGAGAGCGTCAGCGCGCTCGAAACCAGCAGCGCCGCCGGGACTTTGAAGAAAGCCAGCAGCGCGAGCGTGATGGCGAAGGTCAGTTGCAACCATTGCGAGGTGAGCAGGATGCGGCGGCGGTCAACCCGGTCGGCCAGCACTCCGCCGATCAGCGTGAAGATCAAGATCGGCGCGGTGGCCATAAAACCGTTGTAGAAGAGATATGAAGGATCGTTGGTGAGTTGCAGCAGAATCCAGGCCAGCGCCGTCTCCTGCAACCACGTGCCGGAACTGGAAGTGAACGCGCCGAACCAGAGCAGCCGGAAATCGCGGTAGGTGAAGGCATGAAAGATCCGCGCGAGCGGACTCTTTTTCTGCTCCACGGCGACCGGCGTTCCCGGCGGGGCTTCTGGCTCGGCGGCGGATTTGGACATCAGATGAATCGAGGATCGAGGATTGAGGGTCGAGGATCGAGGATCGAGGATCGAGGATCGAGGATCGGCTATCCTCAATCTTCGATCTTCGATCTTCAATCTTCGTCAGTTGGTGATGACGTGGTTACGGCTTTCCTCGCGCGCTACGGAGTAAATTTCTTCCCACTTCTTGTGCGCCGGATGAGGTCCATAAGCTTTGTGCGCCGCTTCGTCTTTGAATTCGATGACGAACGCCGCGTCGTAGGTAGAACCAGGCCCCGCTCCCTGGACTTTCAGCGTCTTGATCCAGATGTTGTTGATACCCGGAATTTCCGCGGCCATCGTCTTGATGCCGTCAATGGCTTTCTGGCGTTGCTCCGCGGTCGAATCGGCGTTCCACTTCACGGTCACGACGTGAATGACCGACTTCGGCTGGCCGAATTTATTCTGGCCGAGGACCAGGCCCGCGGCGAAGACGGCCACCAGCGCGCAGCCGAGCAGAACTTTGCGAACAGTTGGGTTCATAAATCGTTAGTGCTCCTTTGATGGTTTGTTAATTGATGAAGTTTTAGCGGACGACTCGCGCGTAACTATACGATCCTTTGCGGACAAAATGCAAAAACCGGCGGCTTTGAGCTACAGTCGGCCAAAGCAAGATTTAATTCCGGCTTCACATTTTTCTGAATCAGGCTTAAGCTTCGTCTGCTAGCTTGCGTTTCTACCACAAACCGAATTGATCAATCACCGTGGCTCTTTCACCATCATTTCAAGAGCCTCGTATTTGTCCATCTACTGAGCACAACCTTTGGAGGCGCATTATGAGAATAGTCCCGTTGATGAAGTCTGCCCGCTTCATCCTGTCCCTCTGTCTGCTGATCATTGCCGGCGCCGGTTCCGCGTTAGCGCAGTTCGACACCTCGACCGTGCTTGGAACCGTCCGCGACGCGAACGGCGCGGTCTTGCCCGGCGTCACCGTCACGCTGAAGAACATTGACACGAGCATCGCCGTCATTGCCCAGACCGACGCCGACGGCAATTTTCAATTCACCAACGTCCGCATCGGCAATTACCGCGTCAGCGCCGAAAAGCAGGGCTTCTCGACCGCCGTCGCCGAACGCGTCAACGTCACGGTCAACGCCCGTCAACGCGTTGATCTGACGATGCAGCCCGGCGCGGTGACAGAAACCGTCACGATCACCGACGCGGCGCAACTGCTCGAAACCGATTCCAGCGTGCGTGGGCAGGTGGTTCAACGCGAACAGATCGTCAACCTGCCGCTCAACGGGCGTTCGTCGGCCAACCTGGCGCTGCTCACGCCCGGCGTCCGCGAATCGTCGCAGAACGCGGCGACGGGCAGCGGGCGCGAGGCTTCGTTCAACGTCAACGGACTGCGCAACACGTTCAACAACTTTTTGCTCGACGGCGTGGACAACAACGCTTACGGCACCAGCAACCAGAGCTTTTCGAGCCAGGTGGTGCAGTCTTCGCCCGACGCGATCCAGGAGTTCAAAGTTCAGACGAACACCTACAGCGCGGAGTTCGGGCGCAGCGGCGGCGCGGTCTTCAACGCTTCGTACCGCAGCGGCACGAACGAATTTCACGGCAATCTGTGGGAGTACCATCGCAACTCCGCGCTGAACGCCACGGGCTTTTTCAAACCGGTAAGCGGAACCAAACCGCCGCTGATCCGCAACCAGTTCGGCTTCACGCTCGGAGGCCCGATCATCAAAGACCGCACGTTCTTCTTCCTTGATTACGAAAGTTTCCGCGAGATACAGAAGAACCTGGTCTTCTCGACCTTGCCGGCGCTCGAGCAACGCCAGGGCATATTGAGCGTGGCTGTGCGCGATCCGCTGACGGGCACGACGTACAACGCCGGGACGCCGATTCCGATGACCAGCTTCGCGCGCAAGGTCTTGAACGAATTGCCCGCGCCGAACGTGCCGGGCGTGACCAACAGCAATTACCGCGAGCTGGTTCCCAACCGTGGTTACAACGACAAGTTCAACGTCAAGCTCGATCACAAGCTGAGCGACCGGTTGAACGTCTTCACGCGCGTCAGCCATCGCAAGGCCAATAACTTTGAAGGCCCGAACATTCCGGGGCCTTCGGGCAGCAATCAGAACGGACGCATCAACATCCTGAACCAGCAACTGGTCGCGGGTGGGACTTACGTCTTCGCCAACACGTCGGCGCTCGAGTTCCGGCTGGGCATCTCGCGCATCGAAGCGGGCAAGAAACCGCCGCTGACCGGCGGTCCCAGCATGCGCGAGTTGTACGGCATCACCGGCTTGCCCGACGACCGCACGATCACTGGCGGTCTGACGACGCAAACGATCAATGGCTTCTCGCAGATCGGGCGGCAGGCGACCAACCCTCAATTCCAGAATCCGTTCAACGTCAACCCGCGCGTCAACTACTCGTTCACGCTGGGTCGGCACAGTTTGAAGACCGGCTACGAATATCTGGCGGTCAACACCGACGTGCAGGACACCAACCCGTTGATGGGCCTGGACACTTACGCCGGTCAATTCAGCCGCCCGGCTGGCGCGCCCGCCAACGCGCTGCTTTACAACCTGGCCGACTTTATGTTCGGCGCGCGATCGCAATACGAATTCGCCAATTTGTTGGTGGTCAATCTGCGCCGGCGTTTGCATTACGCCTACGCGCAAGATGATTTCAAGGTCAACCAGAAGCTGACGCTCAACCTCGGCGTGCGCTACGAATTCGCCACGCCGTATTACGAAGCGCAGAACCGGCAGTCGAATTACGATCCGAAGACCAACTCGATCATCCGCGCCAAAGACGGCTCGCTCTACGACCGTTCGCTGGTTGATCCCGATTACAACAACTGGGCGCCGCGCATCGGCTTCGCCTACAACCTGCTCGACAAGACGGTCGTGCGCGGCGGCTATGGCATCGGCTACGTGCATTTCAACCGCATCGGCAGCGCCGACATCCTGGCGACCAACTTCCCGCAGATCACCCGCGCCAACGTCACGCAATTGGCGCCCTCGGCGACCAACCCGCGTTGCGCGGGGACAGTTTTTGCCGAGGGGTGTTTCCGCCCGACGCAGGATGGTTATCCGACCGGGTTGCCGAACAACGTCGTGCTCCACATCCCGCGCGATCAGCGCACGGCCTACATTCAAAATTGGCAGCTTTCGGTGCAGCGCGAGCTGACGTCGAGCATGCTGTTGGACGTGGCCTACGTCGGCAATCACGCGGTCAAGTTGATCCTGCTGGCTGATCTGAATCAGGCGCGTCCGAACAACGTGGGCGAGAATCTGGCGCTGGATGCCCGGCGCCCGATCCCCGGCTTCCGGTCAATTTCGGCGGTGCTGCCGGCGGCCTTCTCGAACTATCACGCGCTGCAAGTGAAGTTCGAGCGCCGGTTTTCAAAGGGTATTTACATCCTGAATTCGTTCACCTGGTCGAAGGCGATTGACAACGTCAGCCAGGTGCTGGAAGAACCCGGGGGTAACACTGGCAATCCGCAAAACCTGTACGACCTGGCTTCGGATCGCGGCCTGTCGCCTTACGACCAGCCCTTCAACAACACGACCAGCTTGGTGTGGGAACTGCCGTTCGGCAAGGGGCGCGCGTTCGGGAGCGACATGCCATATGTGCTGGACGCGGTTGTCGGCGGATGGACGGTGACGGGCATCAACACGATGGTCAGCGGGCAGGCGGTCAATTTCCGCTACACGCCTGCGCCGGTGACGGCCAATCTGCCTTCGTTCATCGGCGGCGTGGCATTGCGACCAAATCTGGTCGGCAACCCGATTCTGCCGAAGAGCGAGCGCACGATTGACCGCTACTTCAACACCGAAGCCATCCGGCTGCCGACCGTCAATCAGCCGTTTGGCAACGCCGGGCGCAACATCGGACGCGGCGATTCCTTCTACCAATTGGATTTCGGATTGCAGAAGAACTTCGCTCTGCCGTTCATCAACGAAGTCTCGAAGCTGGAGTTCCGCACGGAGTTTTTCAACCTGCTCAACAAGACCAACTTCGGCACGCCGAACGGGAGCGCAAACGGGATCGTGTTTGACGCCAGCGGAAGGCTGACTTCCGGCGGCTCGTTCGGCCAGGTGCGCAGCACAGCGCCGGCGCGGCAGATTCAGTTCGCGTTGAAGCTCAGCTTCTGAAGAAGACGGAGAGACGGAGAGACGGAGAGATAGAGAGACGGAGAGAGACCAGGTAGCGCGCTGTCTCTCTATCTGTTTCGTTCGTAGGCGAGAATGAAGAAGGGTTTGTCGCCGAGTTTCGCGTCGCGGCTGCCCGGCGAATCGAAGCGCGCGGTGACGTGGTAATTCTCGTTGATCCACCGCATCAATCGCTGGTTGTAATCAACGCCGAAAGTTCGATCACGGAATTCAGACGTGTCCAGGTTGGCGATCAGGACCAAAGGCGTGTTGCGGTTTTTGATCCGCTCAATCGCATCGAGTTCCTTGTCGCCAGTCAGGAAGCCCGGATGGACGATCTCTTCACGCAGCGGGTAACGGCGCACGGCAAGGAAGTTGATGGTCGTGGCGACGGGCAAAGCCAGCACGTAGTCATCTGGCTTTGTTCGCCGCTCGACGTAACGGATCGCTTCGACCAGTGGCGCGCCGATCTCCGGAGTCGTGATGAAGCTGCCGCGCGGCGAGTTGACGGTGAAGGTGTTGAGCCGTCGAAACCGCTTCGCCGAATTGATGGCCATTCCGGCGATGAGCAATGCGACGAGCAACATCGCCACGCGCCGAATGTTCACTTGAATCGAGACCGGTTTTGAAAGCAGCGCAGGCGCGGCTCGAAAGAGCAGGTAGAGATAGACGATGATCAATGTTGGAATGAAGAATGGCGTGTACGGCCCGGTCGTCGTGACATTCAAGATTGCGCGCAGGATCAAAACCAGGCTGAAGACCGCGATCACCAGCAGCACGCGATGATCGGGCGATGAAGCGTCGCTGGCGTTTCCGGCTTGCCTGAGTCGCCGGCTGGTCACGATGAGCACGATAGGCAGCAGGAAAACTGCTGAGGCGAACGGCGTGACGTCGTTTGGGACGTTGAAAAACCTGATCGCGGCCTCACGCCACGCCGCGCCGATGATCGTCACGATCAAACCGATTTTGAAAACGCCGCGCCATTCCGGTTCTTTTCGCCAGGAGATGATCGAGCCGATCACGCCACAGAGTCCCGCCCACAGCGCGAAGACTCCGATCCCAGCCAGGCTGAACCAGAGCGATGCGGGCCATTGAGCCAGTCCGCTGATGTGGCGGTTGAAATAGACCAATTGTGGCGGCATGGCGGTGAAGAGCACGTGGTTGTCTTCGAGCAGGACGCGCAACGGAACCCGGCTGAGAATATAACCATAGACGCTGGCGGCGATGACGATGACCGGCAACGCGAACAGCGCCGCATCGCGCCAGAGCGGTTTGCGGCTCGAAACGCTTTCGACGATCAATGCTGTGAAAGCCGCCGCCAAGCCGGCGAGCGCAATCTCCGGCTTCGAAGTCAGCGACAGACCAGCTAGCGCTCCGGCGAGGGCCAACTTCAATGAGCGTCGTGGCGGTAGCCCGACCGTGAGGGAGGGCGTAGACGTGTGATCTACGCCCTCCCTCACGGTCGGGCTACCGCCACTCAGATAACTTACAACACACGCCAGCGCCGCCAGCGCGAAGACCAGCCCGTACAGCGCGGCGTAAGCGTAAGGCTGAACGTAATTCGCCGTTGATTTCAGCGCGCAGATGACCAGGACCAGTCCGGCGGCCAGAGCCGACTCCCACTCGTCCATCAATCGCCGCGCCAGCCAATAAATCATCAGCAAAATCAAAATCGCGCAGACCGCCCCGCTGGTTTTCATAACCGAAAGATGAACGCCGAAGACGCCGTAGAGCATGGCGTTGAAATGCGGCGCGAAAGGGCCGTAAAGAAATTGCGCGTCGGCGTAAAGCCGTTCGCCGGCCAGAATGCGCGCGGGCAGATTCATCTCGCGCCCGTGATCGAGCAGCGGCTGCGTCCACCGTTGCCACGAAGCGATGAGCATCACCGTGAAGAGCAGGATGATTGCGGATTGCGGATTGCGGATTGCGGATTGAAGAGAGTTGAAGAGCGGCAGGTTCATTGGGGGCGCAATGGGTTGCAGTCGACGGCGAGAAGTATGCTTGGTCAATCCGCAATCCCGATGAGCAAGATAAAGGGCGCGAAAGTTCAACCTGCTTTGATCGTTGAACTCTCGCGCCTTTTCGCGGACTGATTGTGGTTGGATTACGGTTTTGGACTTTCGGCCGGCGATTGCGCGTTCGGATCTCGTTTGATCTGGCCTGGTATCAGACCGCCCCAGCATCTTCCTCCGTCTCCGGTGTCGATGAACACCCCGCCGCCAGGGCAGTTTCGATCCTTTTCGCCGGGAGTGGTATTGGCGCCCGCTACGACGTTAATCGCCAGCGGATTGACGAAGCCGCCGACCAGCACTGGGACATCGGGGAAAAACAGCGCGTGATCGTACTCTTCAATGCCGAAATAGGACCGGAACATTCTGTCGCTCTTCTTGCTGACCACACCAATGATGGGCCGCTTCTTTTCGTCGGAGCCGGAATCGTTGTTTTGACCGCTGTTGTTGCCTGGGCCGATGTTCCCATCGAGCTGCGTGTCGGCTGCCTGGCCGGGAAGGTTCACCGCTCCCATGTTCGCGAACATCATCAGATTGGTGAGGCTTTGCTGGTTGATCGGCATCTGCTTTTTCTGCATCGTGGCGAGTATGGCGTCCAGCAATTCTTTGGGGAGAGGATCGCCGGGATGAACCATACGCCAGTTGGATCCATCGCTGCACGGTGTCATCGGATCGCACAGCGCGGAAGGCCGAAGCAGACGAATCTTCTTCACGCCGATGTCAATGCCTTCAACCAGCTCCTTGAGATCGGTTGGCCAGGTACCCCTGCCTCTCGGTGGCGGGAGCCGGTACTGCGAGATGGCCCAGGCGACCTGCTGGCCGCGCCAGAGCATCTCTTCTTCCCGCTCGCGCTGCGTTTCGCGCCGGAGCGTGGGCGCCGTCGCGGTGGTCAAAATCAGCGCGAACATCATCACGCCCATCAATCCGACCAGCGCATAGCCGCTTTCGTTTCGTTGTGTAGTGTGGTGTTTGTTTTTCTTCGTTTGATAATTCGTGTTCATACGACAACCTCTTCGGAATTTTTAGTTCCTGGTTTATATCGGAAATTTCCAGGGCATTATCCACCATTTTCGCCGGTGAAATTGATGGTGTGTGAGATTTTGAGGTTGGTGTCCTCGATCTCTATCTTCTGCGGCGTGATGCTGATCACCCGCCATTCAAGCCGGTCGCCAAACCTATCGTTTTTCCTGACGCTGATCACGCCGTCGTCGGCCTGGGATTTCAACACCGCCATCGCGCCATTCTTGTTGATGATCAAACCGACGTAACGATACTGCGGCGCAGGCGGTTCGGCGACATTGAGCGAGTATTGATTGGAATAGAGCGACGCGTCGCTTTTGCTGCGAATCATCACTCCGAGGTTTCCCGGCGTCCTGATAGCCGCCGCCGGGACTTTGATTTTGATCTCCGTATTGCTGACAAACGTCGTCGGATATTCGCGCCCGTCAACAAACCCCTGAGCGTCTGGCGGGATCTTGTCGCCAAAGACCGTTAAAGGGAATTCGCCCGTCCGCGCAACCACGCCAGCCGGATTGACTGAAGAAACGAGGATCGGCGGCGGCGGCGGCGGCGGCGCTGGTGGTATAGGTTTGGGCGTTGGCGGCGGCGGCGGCGGCGGATAGACAAAGATGTTTCGTCCCGTCCCTACGTCCTGCGCACTCTTGCTCGACATCGAAGCCAGATCGAGTGGCTGTGAAATGATTTGCTCCGGGGTCTCTCCCGGACGAGGCGTGGGGCGCGCGGCCGCGGCTGGTGTTTTCACGGAATCGGTTGTGTTCTTAGCCGGGGCTGCGGTTGTGGCGCCGACCGGCGCGTCGCTCTCCCAGAAGAATTGGTAGTAGAGCACGCCCACCAGCGCGACGAGCAGAGCTCCGAGCAGGATCCTTTTCCGCGTCTCCTGTGTCTTTTCGGTTTTTGAATTTTCCTGACTCATTGTTCGACCCAAATCTCAAATCTCAAATCTCGAATCTCAGTCTCAAATCTCGAATCTCCAAATCTCAAGTCCACCTGCTATCTCCCATTCTTTGCCGCCCCCGGCGCCTGGAAGAAAGTGTCAAATTCGATTTTCAGCGAGACGGGAACAGCTTCGGGGCTTAACTGAAGTTGCTTGCCGCCTTTGGCGAGTTGGCGGACGATCTTCTCGTCGCCGCCCTGGAACGACAGAGAGTTGATGACCAGAAACTGGCGGCTCCGTTCAAGTTCTGAAAGAAAGCGGCGAAGGTTCGGGTAATCGCCGATGACCGTCGTGTCAATTCCCAGGTTCGGATAGATTTTGGGTTTCTTGTCCTTGTTTGGGGGTTGCGGGATCGGATTGCCATTTTCGTCCACCAGTTGTTCAGCCTCTTCCACGCGATATATGGAGTCGCCGACGATGATTTTGTGGGTCTGGCCCAGGCGATCAATCTCGTTGATGATCTCGGTCATTCCGCGCTCGTCGGGTTTGAGGTAAGCGTCGAAAGTCCGCAGGCTGTCGAGAATCTTTTCGGCGTTCGACGCCTGATCGCGGCGCTTTCGCTCGTCGGTGTCCATTTTTTCAAGCCGCGCCTTCAATCCTTTGATGCGTTCCTGGCGCGCGGCGAGTTCGGAACTGAGCGGCTGGACCTGGTTGAAATAGAAGAACGCGGCGAATCCGGCGAAGAGCAGCGCGGCGCAGAGAAAGACAATTTCGACCGCGCTCAACCGCGCGCGGCCAATAACATCGCGCAATCCACCGAAACTGTCAGACAGGTTCCTGGTCAACTTCATTGCTTCTTCTCCGCGATCTGGTTATTCAGGTTGGCGCGTGGCGCCGGCGCCGGCGGGTAATATTCGACCTCCAGCTCGAATTCCACGTCTTCGGTTCCTTCGATGGATTTTTTCGACTTGGGGAAGACCTTGAAACGACCCGAATCGTGGAATTTGTTGATCATTGTGGTCACATCGCCGCCGCTTTTGCCGATGACGGTAAAACCCAGCGTCGCGGCGTTCACATTGCCTCCGGCCACGCCGTCGCTTTCGCCGGGTTGAATCCGAGCCACCGCGACGCGCAGCACGCGAACGGTCGGCGGCAGATTGCGCTCAATATCGTTTAAAAGCTGCGACCAGGAAAAAGCGCGGCGCGCAACCAACTCGCTGGCTGCTACCAGTTGGAGGTTCTGGTCAGCCGAGATCGTGACGTTGGTGTCGACTGGCTTCTCGATCTTTTTGAGGTCGCCTTCCAGCTTTTTGATCTGCGCGTCGAGTTCGGAGAGTTCAAGCTCGCGTCTGGTCATCTGATCAATGGCTTGGAGACCAAAATAGGACGGGAGGACAAAAAGCAGCAAAATCGCCAGCCAGAACAGGCGGCGATTGCGAAAAGGATGACTCGATAAATTAACCAGAGGTCTCATAAATACGCTTGACGAAAGTTCATTGTTAATTGGCGCCAGAACCGAGGAATGGGGCGTCGAGCGAAGCCAGACTATAGCATTAAAGATTAGGCCGGCAAAGAAATGCGCTGGGTCAAACGCGTTGGCTTGCAGGATATTTAGCCAAAAAAATCGAGGTGACCCTCCCCGCTCCAGCGTGGCTGATCACCTCACACAAACTACACACACGCCCCCTTTAACGCCGCCTAAAGAACTCAGTTCCACTAATTTTGGGAAAAAGTTTTCCATCTGTTGCAAGTGCCAGCATTGCTTGTCATTTAACCGCTGGGTCGGCATACTGGCGCGCGCCTTTGCAGGAAACGATCCCGATAACTCTAATGATCCCATCGCCGCTTAAAATCACGCGCGGGCTTTCCGAAGCGCGCTGGCAAATGATCCGTTGCGATCAATCCAGGCTGGCCGCGCTGGATCGTTTGCAGGCTGAAACGGGCGAGGAGCCGATCCTGCTCCGCTGCCTGCTCAATCGCGGTCTTTCAAACGCGCCGGAAGTCGAAAAGTTCCTCGCGCCGGAATTTGCCTCCCACTTGCATTCGCCTTTTTTGCTGCGCGATATGGAGCCGGCTGTCGAAAGGTTGCGCCGCGCCGTCCGCGACCGCGAACGGGTGATGATCGTCACCGATTTCGACGTTGACGGCACGACTTCGAGCGTCATTTTGTCCCAGACGCTGAAGCTGCTCGGCGGCGGCGATCTGATTTCGTGCTACATCCCGGACCGGTTCACTGAAGGGTATGGGCTTTCGAGACAAATCGTCGAACGCGCCGCCGCCGAAGGTTTCCGCGTCATCGTCACCGCCGACATCGGGATCAAATCGCACGCCGAAGCCCGAGCGGCGCGCGAATTGGGAATTGACCTGATCATCTGCGACCACCATCTGCCCGATGGCGAAGACGTGCCAGCCGACGCGTTCGCCGTGCTTTGCCCGAAAGGCTCGTCGGGCGTTGATTATCCGAACAAACATCTGGCGGCCTGCGGCGTCTCGTTGAAACTAGCCGACGCGTTGCTCAATGGTCATCAGAAACGCGAGGCGATCCTGGCTTCATTGGCCAAACTCACGGCCATCGGCACAATCGCCGACATGGTTGACCTGTCGGCGACGGAGAACCGCGCCATCGTCGCCTACGGCCTCAAAGCTTTGAACCAGCGCAGCAACAACCCCGGTCTTCGCGCGTTGCTCAAACTCTCGCAGGTCAACGATCCGGTCACCACCTTCGATGTCGGCTTCAGGATCGGGCCGCGGATCAACGCCGCCGGGCGCATCGCGCACGCCAATTCGGTGCTGGCGCTTTTCGACGCCGCGACCGAGGAAGAGGCGATGGAGATCGCCTTCAAGCTCGATGCGATGAACTCGCAGCGGCAGCACATCCAACACGTCCTGCTCGAAAAATTGAAGACGTTGATCGAAGGCCGGAAATCCGAGCTTGACCGCGCGCTGGTCTTCGCCGGTTCCGAAGCCGAAGGTTTTCATCGCGGCGTGATCGGCATCGCCTGCTCGAAGATCGTTGATCTGACGGGGCGTCCGACCTTCATCTGCTCGATCAATGAAGACGGAATCGCGCACGGCAGCGCGCGTTCGATCAATGGCTTCCATCTGGTCGAAGCGTTGGATGCGATTTCCGACACGCTGATCAAATATGGCGGGCACCCGATGGCCGCCGGATTCGCCGTCGCCGCCGGCAAAATCGAAGAGATGCGTTACCGGCTCAATCGCCACGCCGCAGAGATTCTGACCGATGACGACATCGGACGGACTTTGACCGCCGACGCTGAGATCACGCTCTCGGACGCGACGGTCAAGCTCACGAAATCTCTGGCGCGGCTCGAACCGCACGGGATCGGCAATCCGCAACCGCTTTTCCTGATGCGAGGATTACCGCTGCGCTCGGCGCAAACGCTCAAAGAGAAACACCTGAAGTTTCTGATCGGGAGAGAAAAGACCGAGATCGAAGCTCTCTGGTGGAACGCGGCGGAATATCAACCGAAAATCGCCGGCGCCAAACAAATCAGCCTGATGTGCCGGCTGGAAATCAACAAGTGGAACGGCCGCGAAAACTGCCAGCTCAAGGTCGTTGACGCGGCGGTCGAATGAAGTGGGACAAGATGGCATCTTGTCCCACTCTCCGGAGAATATTTATGATCAGACACATCGTCATCTTTCGCTTCAAGACAGACACCCCGCAATCAGACCGTGAAGCTTTCCTGGAATTGCTTCGCGGCCTGCCTTCAAAGATTTCCGAGATCAAAAGCTTCGAGGCCGGATTCGACCTGGTGCGCGCGCCTCGCTCATTCGACCTGGCGCTGGTTGCGACTTACGACGACCTGGCCGCCCTTGAACGTTACGCCAAACACGAACACCATCTGCCCGTGGTCGCGCGCTCCAAAGAAATTTGCGAGCAGGTGGCCGCCGTAGATTACGAATTTTAATTTTTCTGGCGCAGACGCTTTGCGCGCGTCCATTAGTTTGCTAGACTGCGCCGGGGCACTAATCCAAATCCACAATTGAAAACCGACCCCCAAAGCTCACGAAGGTTGAATAGGGTATTCGTGTCTTTCGTGATCTTTGTGGTCACTTCTCAAGGGAGCATAACTAATGCCTGTACGCGAAATACTGCTCTTGGGTGATCCGCAACTCTGGCATCCGTCCGCCCCCGTGGCCAACGTGCGTTCGCGCGAAACGCGGGAGATCATCAGCGATCTGGCCGCCACGCTCGATGATTTCCGCGAACAAAATGGCTTCGGGCGGGGGATCGCCGCTCCGCAAATCGGCGCCGAGCGCCGCATTATTTTCATCAACGTCGGCGAATCATTCCCGCTGATCAACCCGACCATCGCCCGCGCCAGCCGCGACATGATTGAGATGTGGGACGATTGTTTCTCCATTCCAAACCTGATGATCCGCGTGCGGCGTCACGCGGAAGTTGACGTAAATTACACCGACGAACACGGCGCGCAGCGAATGATGAAAGCGCAGGGCGCTCTGTCGGAGCTCCTCCAGCATGAAATTGACCACCTCGACGGAATCCTCGCCACCGATCGCGCAATTGACGGACGCAGCTTCGCCATGCGCGCCGTAGTGAAGTAGCGAGTTCAAGTTCTCCCCCACGCCACCATTGTCTCGTTGCCCCGAAATTCGCTACTTCATCCCTGCTGTTGTATATTTCCTCCCTGATTCAAACTCATCACGACGAGGAAGAATCCTTTAAAACTATGTCAGAAATTCGTGTTCGTTTTGCGCCCTCTCCCACCGGCTATCTGCACGTCGGCGGAGCTCGCACCGCATTGTTCAATTGGCTGTTCGCCCGCCACACCGGCGGCAAATTCATCCTCCGCATCGAAGACACAGACATCCAGCGTTCCAGCGAAGAGATGGTTCGAGGAATTCTGGAAGGGATGGAATGGCTGGGTCTGGATTACGATGAAGGCCCGTTCTTCCAATCCGATTACGCCGAGCAGCACCGCGCCGCCGTCCAGCAGATGCTCGACAGCGGCTGGGCTTACCGCGACTTCACGCCGAAGGAAGAGCGCGACGATTCGACCGTCAAACAGCAGACCGCCGAAGCCGCACGCCAGGGGAAAATAATGAGCCCTTTCCGCGATCTTTCGCGCGAAGAATCTGCCGCGCGAGCGCAGGCTGGCGAACCGTTCGCCAGCCGGCTGAAGGTTCCCGAAGAAGGCCGGACGCAGTTTGAAGACGCCGTCTACGGTTTGCAGGAGCGCGATTACAAGGACATCGAAGACCTGGTGCTGCTGCGTTCCGACGGCCACCCGCTCTACAACCTCTCGGTCGTCGTTGACGACATTGAGATGGGGATCACGCACGTCATTCGCGGCCAGGATCATCTCTCGAACACGCACAAGCAGGTCCTGATCTATCAGGCCTTGGGCAAACCGGTCCCGAAATTCGCCCACCTGCCGCTGATCCTCGCGCCGAACAAAGGCAAGCTCTCGAAGCGCAAGCATGGCGAGATCGTCAGCGTGACCACATATCGTGACGCAGGCTTCATCCCCGACGCGTTCGTCAATTTTCTCGCGCTGCTCGGCTGGTCACCGGCTTCGGGCGAGCACGCCGACCGCGAAATCTTCTCGCGCGAGGAGTTGATCCACCTCTTCTCGCTCGAAGGCATTCACAAAGCGAATGCGATCTTTAACTTCACCGAAGGCGACGCGCGCAATTGGACTGATCAGAAAGCGATCTGGATGAACGCCGAATACATCAGGGCAATGCCGATGGAAAAACTGGCGCCGCTCGTGAAAGCGGAGTTGCAGAAGAACGGCTTGTGGCGCGATGAGTACGAAGGCGAGAAGGAAGCCTGGTTCGAGCATACGCTGAACCTGATCCGCGAGCGGGCGCGCACGCTGACCGATTTCCCAAAGCACGGCCGCCCCTATTTCGTTGACGACTTCGACTTCGAGTTCGACGAGGCGGCGGTGAAGAAGAATCTGCAAAAAGACCCTGCCTTGAAAGAGCTGCTTCCGCAATTGGCGGACGCTTTCGCCACTCTCGATGAGTTCACGCACGATACGACTGAGGCTTCGCTGCGAAGATTCGCCGATGAAAAAGGCGTCAAGGCCGGACTGCTCATCAACGCGACGCGGACCGCGCTCACCGGGCAAGCGGTCGGGCCAGGTCTGTTCGATGTGGTCGCGGCGGTGGGAAAGGATCGAACCGTAGCGAGGTTGAAGCATGCGGCGCCATTGGTCTGATGTGGAGCGAAAAACCAGGGTTCAGGCGGTTATCCTCGACATGGACGGATTGATGATTGACACCGAGTCAATCTACAAACGGGCGTGGCAGAACGCGGCGGCTGAGTTTGGCTACATCCTGGATGACGGTTTTTACTGGACGCTTATCGGCCAGCCCAATCCTGCGTGCGAGGCTGCGGTCTTGGATCGCTTTGGCCTTCAGTTTCCATTGGCGGAATTCCGCATTCGCTGGGCTGAATTGTGGCAAGCCGATGTCGTGAAATCCGGCATTCCGACGAAATCCGGCTTGGCGGAACTCCTATCGTTTCTGGACGAGCATCGGCTCCCTACCGCGGTCGCCACTTCGAGTGATCGGGAATACGCGACTCTCAGTTTGCGACAGGCCGGATTGGGGGAGCGGTTCAGTGAGATCGTTACGGGTGATCAGGTAGTCAATGGAAAACCCGCGCCTGACATTTATCTCGAAGCCGCCCATCGCCTCGGTGTTTCGCCTCAATACTGCGTCGCCATAGAAGACTCGGACGCCGGTGTGCTGGCGGCGAGCGCAGCCGGGATGATTACTTTGATGGTGCCCGATTTGAAAGCGCCATCGGCGCAGGCTCGGTCGGCGGCATTCAGCGTGCTGGTCTCGCTGTCGGACGTCAGAGACCAAATCGCGTCTTTCCTGTGAGATACGCGCGAGGATGGCTAACCGTTCCGGCGTTCCGGCAAACCCGTAGGGCGAATTCGCGCTACCACCTCAGCTTTATTTCCACGCCAGCGCTTGTGTACAACCTCCCGCCATTGGAAGAATCACGATTGCGAGAGCCAACCCCACTTTCATCGGCGAATTATTTTGGAAGCTTTTCGTCTCGCCGGGTGAATTACCTTTGTAAATCGATGGAAAGATGTAAGTGACGATGACAAAACCGATGGCTTCCAGCGATGCGGAACTGTTGCGGTTGATGGTGGCCGGCGATGAGCAATCCTTCACGGCGCTCTATCGGCGGCATCAGGGCTTTGTCTATCGCTTCGCGCTCCTGATGAGCGGCCGGGCGAACATCGCTGAGGAAGTCACGCAAGAGGTGTTTCTGGCGTTGCTCCGTCAGGCGCATCGTTACGATCCGGCGCGCGGTTCGCTCTCGGCTTACCTTTACGGGACTGCCCGCAATCAGGTCCTGCGCTTGCTGGAACGAGAGCGCCCCTACGTCCAACTCGTTGAAGAAGCTGACGAAGGCGAGGCGGTTCCGCTCACGCAGTTGATCGCCAGGGACGATCCGCTCGGAAACTGCACGCGCAATGAAGCGATCAAATTGGTGCGCGAGGCCGTCCTGGCCTTGCCGCCGCGCTACCGCGAGGTGATCGTGTTGTGTGATTTTCAAGAGTTGAGTCGCGCGGAAGCGGCGCTGGCGCTGGATTGCCCAGTAGGCAAAGTGGACTCGCGATTGCATCGCGGGCACACCTTGTTGCTGAAGAAATTGCGCGCAGCAGTCAACCTCGACCCGGCTACGCCCGACGCGCAAGGAATGAGGTGCTTCGCATGAATTGCCAGGATTTTGAAAAGCTTGCGCTGGCCCTGGCGCGCAATCGTTTGCTCGACGCCGCGACGCGCGAGCCGGGCTTGGCGCACGCTGAAGTTTGTGAACGCTGCGCAACGCGACTGGCCGAAGAGCGAGCCTTGCTGGCCGGCGTGCGCGCTGTGGCCGCGGAGATAGCCGAGGAAGAAGCGCCATCGCGCGTCGAGGCTGCTTTGCTCACGGCCTTCCGCCAGCGGGTCGCGGCCTCGCCTGCTGTCATCCGAATGCCTGGCAGAACCAGGAATTGGTCGAGTTGGAGGCTGGCGGCAGTCGCGGCGGGAATTTTGCTCTTGATTTCAGAGATCGCCATCTTCCGGTCGGCAAGCTCGCCGAAGTCGCCGAACGAAGAGCGCGCCATTTTGCCTACACCCGTTAGCGCGCCTGGCGAACATACTGCGCCACTGAAGCCGCCGGAGCCGCCGGTTGGTCGTGATCAGATGGTGGCTCAGCAACCTGAGAAACTAAGGAAGCGAGTCCGGCGCCGGGTGTCCGAGGACAGTTCGGATGAGGCTGAGGTGGTCACTCAGTTTTTCCCATTGAGGGAGGGAGAAGATCTCGCTGCGTTAGAGAGCCTGCGGTTGGTGCGCGTTGAGTTACCGGGTTCGGCGCTCAGCGAAGTTGGGTTGCCGGTCGATCCTGAAACGGCGAATGAGCCGGTCATCGCCGATGTGGCGCTGGGGCAGGACGGGTTGGCTCGGGCGATCCGCTTCGTTCGCTAAAGTCGCTGCCTTAAGCTAACGGTAGATGGCCGGAGTTTTTCGATCAGTTGAAAGGGGAACATCATGAAAAGAAAGCTAAGAGTGTGTATGAACAGTGGCTCGTCGGATGCCACGAGCTTGTCTCATTGGCATCTACACAAATTTTCGAGGGCTGTTCTTCGCGGCTTTGCCGCCCGATGTGCGGAAGTGGCTCTGCCCTTCCGGCAACTCCGGGATTTTTTCCGGGGCTACGCCCCAACTGTTTGGCACACTGAAAATTGGCGAAACTGGGCCAGAGCAAGGCGCCAGGAAGGTCGCTTTCTACTTTATCCCAGAGCGATGGGGGCGTAGCCCCGAAGAAAAAGGCGCCGTTCACGGAAGGGCGTAGCCACTTCCGCACATCGGGCGGCAAAGCCGCGGGAAAAATAAAGTTCAAAAATTTGTGTAGATGCCAATGAGACAAGCTCGCGGCATCCCGCCGTGAAAAGGTCGGTGTAAAGACAAGTCGAAGCTCGCCTGGTTTTCAGATCACAGGATGCCAATTCGCACCGTATTCGCCGCCTTCCCATCCACCATCAACACAACATCAACTTCGCCCCGCCCGATCAGGCTGCGCGGGATGAGCGCGTTGCTCTGATCCAGCCCGACCAGGCCTTCGACTCCTCCCGCAAACAAGACCGCTGCGTTCGTCCCACCGATCCTGCACGTCATGGCTGAGAGCGCGCTAGGCTTGCGGAATCCCGTGCCGTACAGGATCAGGAAGACCTGGTCGGTCGCCGGCCCAAGATCAATCGGCACAGGCACAAACCGTCCCGTCGCCGCGTCAAACCGCGCGACCGGCTCGTAGCTCTGCGTTCCATCGCCGCGCACGCGCAACGCGACCGCCGCCGCCACGCCCTGGCCGTTGGCGTTCGCGGCGAACAATCCTGGCGCGACCGTGGCAATTCGCACAGAGCCGAGCGAGAGCTTGCCGCTGCCGCTGGTGATCGTCACCGTAGCCGCGCCCGGAGCCGTGCCTACTGGCATCAGGTAATTGACCTGCCCGGGCGAGACGAAGAAGAGCGGAGCCAGCCGTTCCATCCCGGCGCTGTCACGCACCCGCACGGTCGTGCCAGCCAGCGTGGTCGGCAATGGCAAGACCGGCGCGGCCAGCGTCTGCGTCGCCAACTCGCTGCCGAACGCAGCGACAATCGAATCCGCCGCCAGTTCCGCCCCGCTGAAACTCGCCGCCGAGATGCTGCTGACCGAGGCGGTCACGTTGAAGCTCAGCGCGTTGGAAGCCCCTCCGCCCGGCGCCGGATTGATGATCGTGATCGTGGCCGGACCGAGCGTCATCAGGTCGCTCGCGGGAATCTGCGCGCTCAGTTGGGTGTTGCTGACGAAGTTCGTCGTCCGGTTGGCGCCATTCCACCGCACCGTCGCGCCGTTGATGAAACCCGCGCCCGTGATGGTGAGCGTGAACGCGGAGCCGCCGCCGCTGGCCGAAACGGGATTCAAGCCGCTGAGCGTGGGCAGCGGATTTTCGCCCGACTGCGTGACGGTGAAGGTTTGCGCGCCGATGGTCAGCGTGCCGGTGCGCGCGTTCTGGCTGTTGTTGGCGGCGACGGAGAAGTTGACCGCGCCGTTGCCCGCGCCGCTGCTGCCGGAGGTGATGGTGATGAAGCCGGCGTTGCTCATCGCCGTCCAGGTGCAGCCGCCTTGGGCGGTGACGGCGACGCTGCCGGGGCCGCCGGTGGCGGTGAAGGATTGGGTGGTGGGGGAGATGGTGAGCAGGTTGAGCGAGTAACGTCCTCCAGCGTTGTCGCCACTGCCACCCCAAATGATCATTTCACTGCCTGTCCACACGGCAGTGTGGTTGCTCCGTGCGCTGGGCGCACTGATTATAATAGTGGCTATCCACGAGTTCGCCGTCGGATTGTACCGTCCGCCTGTGTTGAAACCGCCACTGCTGCCCAAGCCACCCCAGATGATCATCTCACTGCCTGTCCACACGGCGGTGTGAGACTCTCGCTCACTAGGCGCGATAGCGACATTGGTGACCATCCACGAATCCGTTGCCGGATTGTATCGCCCGCCTGTGTTAACCCGATCCCTGTTAGTAAAACCGCCCCAAACGATCATCTCACTGCCTGTCCACACGGCTGAGTGACGAAATCGACTATCGGGCGCGCCAGTGGTATTAGTGATTGTCCATGAATTTGTTGCTGGGTTGTACCGACCGCCTGTGTTGAAAAGAATATTGGCTGCAAAGTCAAAGCCGCCCCATACAATCATTTCGCTACCCGTCCACACAGCAGTGTGAACAAGTCGACTACTGGGCGCGCCAGTTATATTGGTGGATGTCCAGGAGTCAGTGATCGGATTGTATCGTCCGCCCGTGTTGATTAAAGTGCTGCCACCATCGCCTCCCCAAACAATCATCTCGCTACCTGTCCAAACGGCGGTGTGACCGGCTCTTCCATTAGGCGCATTTGTTGTACCGATTGCTGTCCAAGCGTTAGTCGCAGGATTGTATCGCCCGCCCGTATTGAGAAGGCTGCCACCAAAACCGCCCCAAACGATCATTTCGCTGCCTGTCCACACGGCAGTGTGTGAATCTCGCGCACTCGGTGCGCCAGATGAAGTGGTGGCAGTCCAAGAATCCGTCGCCGGATTGTACCGACCGCCTGTGTTGAGAGTGCCGAAGCCGCCAGTCCCACCCCCAAAAACAATCATTTCGCTGCCTGTCCACACAGCGGAATGCCCATCTCGCGCACTGGGCGCGCCAATCGTGCTCGTCGCTGTCCACGCATCACCCCCGCACGGCGCAGCCACCGCCGCAATCTCCGGCAACCGATACGCAAACTCCGGCGCGGACACCTCCACGCCCATTGCTTCCCGCACGCCGCTCCACCACGCCTCGAAAGGATGAAGGATGAGGGATGAAGGATGAAGGGCAGACCGGCGCGCTTCATCCTTCATCCTTCCGCCCTCATCCTTCTCGTACCACTTGCGCAACTCCCGCTCCGCCACCACCGGGCGCGCCAGGCATTCGGCCAGCAGCAGCGGATCGTGATCGAGTGCCGCCCACAACTCGTCGAGCACGGCGGATGCCCGCGTCTGCCGCGCCATCCGATCCAATTCCGCCTGCAACTGCTCCGGCATGAGCGGTGCGCCTGTGAAGACTTCGAGTGCGTGCGACATCCGCAGGTACTCTTCCACCTTCGCGCGCAACGCCGCCTCGGGCAGCGCTTCGTCGAGCGCCGGTTTGGGCTGCGGGTTGTCCGTGGGCCAGAGGCGATGGCGATGGTAGACCGCTTCGATGGCGCGCTGGGCGGCGACGCGGTCTTCAAAGGTCAGATTGCAGATTGCAGATTGCAGATTGCGGATTGCGGATCGGGCGCGTGGCTCCGGACTTGGTCATTGCCAGCGCGGCGATGAGTAGCAGGACGCACAAGGCGACGACGCGCGCGCAGGCGCCTTGGCGATGGCGAAACAGGCTACGGCTGAACATAGGCGAACCTCCCTGGGGTTGTAGGTTGTAGTTTTGTTCAGCAGCGCGCGCGGTCTCTCATGCCGCCCAATCTTCGGCGCGCAAGTTGGGCACGCGGCTGAAGTCTTTGAGGTTGCGAGTGAGTACAGTAGCGTCGTGCGCAAGGGCAATGGCGGCAATCTTCAAATCCATCGTGCCAATGCGCAGACGCAAGCTTTGCAGGTGTTGAAACTCAGCGGCTGCCGCCGAGTCAAACTTCAGCACCGTGATTTTGAGATAGCGATCCAAAAATTCTTTGAGCCTGTCGTAGGCCTCCACCTGCTGAGCAAGTGAGCGCGCCCGTGCCAGGTGTGACATCCAGCCACGCATCTGTTCCTCGAAAGTGATGATGGTGGTGATTCTCTCTGCCGGCTTCAAGCCGGCTAGCCGGAAGCGTAAACGCTGCGCCTCCGGGCTGTCGGCTCTGCCCAGCAGACTGAGGTGGTCGGTGTCGAGAATGTACATCTCAACGTTGGCGTCCTTTCAAAGATTTCTTTCCGGCTTTCTTCGTCGTTTTGCGGGCTGTTTTCTTGACAGCTTTGGGGCGCAGCGACTCACGATATTCCCGTCCCAGCCGCATGGCTTCTTCAAAATGCGGGTCGTTGGCGAAAGCGCCGTAGATGGCGTCCAGCCAATCTTCCTGTGAGTCAATCGCTTTCTCCAATTGCTTCTTCACCTGCGTCATCTCAGCTTCCAAAGCCATGACGCGTAACTCAAGTTCTGCGGCGGCCATAAACTCGCTCCTCCCTCAATGTCATTTGAACCGGGCCGAAGTATAAACCTGCGTTGAGCGCGCGGCAATGAATCGAGCGCCGCGGCGTCGCCGACTCCGCGCTCCTCGCTCCTCAAACCACCACCGCAACTCCCGCTCGGCCACCACCGGGCGCGCCGGGCATTCGGCGGCCAGCAGCGGATCGCGCCCGAGCGCCGCCCACAACTCGCCGAGCAGCGCGGGCATCCGGCTGCGGCCGCGCCATCCGCTCCAGCTCCTGTTGCCAGGCTGCGGGCGCGAGCGGCGCTGCGCGCGAAGAGTTCGAGCGCGCGCGACATCCGCAGGTAATCTTCGACCTTTGCGCCCGAGCGCCGCTTCGGGCATAACTTCGTCGAGCGATGGTTTGGGTTGCGCACTTGTCTGTGGGCCAGAGGCGATGGCGATGGTAGACCGCTTCGAGGGCGCGCTCACGCGGCGACGCGGTCTTCAAAGCTGAGGCGCCGCGCCCGCGCCGCGCTGCGGGATGTGACAGCTATCGTCGCCGCCAACGCGATGACGAGCGGCAGGGCGCAGAGGGTGATGACGCGAACGATGGCGGACGGGCGATGGTGAAACAGACTGCGGCTGAACATAGACGACCTCCTTGCGAATGGCGGAAAACCTGGTTGTGAACGGTACTGCTGAAACTGAAGACTTGCGCGGCTTCAACTTTACTCCCGCTTGCGGCAGAGCACAAATCCGGCGATGGGCAACGCGAGGTGATGTCTGACGTTTGGTCTGGCTATGACCCGTAGGCGCCGAAGTAGAGCAGGTTGTCGTAATCAATGAGGCCAAGTTTCAGGTTGCGCAGCCAACCCTGCCGGCCGAGCAGGTTACGCGGCAAGTCGGGATACTTGGCAAAATAAACGAAGCTTTGGAAAGCGATATTGCCGGTTTGCAGCGTGACCTCATGACCGAAGGCGTCGAGCGAACTTGTTAGCCCGCCCAGCTTGATTGGGATGCCCTGCTCAATCGGGACGCCGAGTTTGAGGCCGACCTCGTGACTGAAGAGGCAGACGGCGGCCCCGGGGTCTACTTTGGCCGTGACCTCAATGCTGTGCCCGGCGTAGGTCAGCCTGACCTGAAGGGGAATGCCTTCGTCATCATCCTTGTAATGGTGTTCTTCAGCGAAAGTGAGTTGTTTCATGATCTTCAAATGCCAATGTACGGCAGATCATCAGGCGAAGGAATGCGATGGACGAGCGGCAACGTTGGGCCGTCGGTATTGACGGCGTCCCATACTTCCTGCTGGATGGGACTGGCTGCAATCAAACGGTCGCCATCGAGCGCCACCCACTGCCCGGCGTATTCGTGTTTGTGTTCCTCGATCCATTTCATTTCCCGCGTTCTGTCCGGCATCGGCTCGCACGGCACACGTTTATCGAGCGGCGGTTTGGCTTTGGCTGGGGCAGCTTCTCGCTGCCCCAGCAATTGGTTCAGCCGGATGCGCTCGGTTGACGGCAACTGTTCGATCAGCGTCAGGATATTTTCAGCAGTTATAGTTGACATATTGTTGCTCCTTTCCAGTGCGCCATTATATCTCCGATGGCGAAATCCGCTCCAGACCGTCCGCTTCCGCAGCGGCGAACTCCTGTTCGATAGCGCGCAACTCCGCCTGAATCTGCGGATCAGCGGCCATCAGGGCGATGTCGCTTTGCCAATTCTGATTGACTCTAATTCCGACTGCGACTGAAGTATACGCCTGCCTTGACCAGGCATCAATAAAATGGATTCCCGCACGCCGCTCCACCACTCGTCGAATTGCGGGATGCGGATTGCGAATTGCGGAATTGAAGCAAAGAAGTCATCGAAAATTTCCGCCACAAATCGCCCATCGGCGGTGTTTTTAGTTCGAGAAGCAATGATACACGGAACGGAGCTAATCTCGATGGACTGCCAATCGGACGCGACCCCGGAGACGGTCGTGGCCGTTCGACTGAGCTTCGATCAGGCTTTCGTCACGCATCATCGAGTGGTGTATCGCTACGCTTATGCGCTCACGCCCGATTGACGAAGCCTTCGACGTGAAATTGCCGCAACACGAATTTCTTGCGCGCTTTGTCGTAGCTGATGAAGCCGCGATCCTCGTGCTGTTCGCCTTTCGGATTCTTCGCTTGCGGTGGATAAGTGGATTGGTTGCGCATTTCGAGAAACGCGCCGCTCAGGGCGTCAGCGCCGCTGAAATGAAAGACTCCTTTTCAAGCGTTGATCTGGGCAGGCTTGATCCGCCAAGCCAGGACCAGTCCCGCCAGCGTCCACGTCAGGATTAGTTCGCCGGCCATCACCAGCGCATAGCTGGTGGGAATAAACCGCCAGTTCCAGAGCGTGAGGAAAGAAACCAGCGCGGCAAACACGCCGATCAGCGCGACGAACGCCACACGCCGCCGGTAGTCTTTCAAACCGGCGGCAGCCAACGACAACAGCCAGGCGGCCAGCGTGGCAGCGATCAGATTCAAGAGCAGCGCGCCCACGAACGGTTGCGGACTCATCGGGTTCGATCCCTGCGGCCAGTACATCATCATCCCAACCGGGCCGCGTTGATACTTTTCCGTAAACGCCTGCCAGTCGCTTTCCAGCGCCGGCTCGGCGGGAAACCGAGAGACGCCTGCGGTATTGACGTGCTGGCGCAATGCGGCTAGCACTGCGTCTTCGTTGGGCAAACTGTGGATCGTCGCCTGATGCCAGGGCAGCGCCGCCCACGAAAGAAAACCCCAGAGGTGAACTGTGATGGCCGCGAGCAAGCCCGCGAGCAGGATTCGTTTCATACTTCCTCCCTCCTTCATTGTTAATCGTCTCCTTCGACGAGGAGAAAAATGTTGCCGTCGGGGTCGGCGAACTGCGCCTGCACGGCGCCCCAAATCTGTCTGGCCGGTTGCTCGATAAAGCGGACGCCGCGCGCGGAGAGCGCTTCGTAAGTCGCCTGAATGTCATCGGTCGAAAAGACGATGTGAGTGAATCCGCCGAGCGCCAGGTATGGTTTCTCCGGCTGCGGCACGATGACCGCCAGCCGCGTCTCGGCTCCGGGCGGGGCGAGTTCGAGCCAGCGCCCGCCATCCGCCGTCGGTTGATCGTCTTTGATCTCCAGGCCGAGCTTGTTGACGTAAAAGTCGTAAGCCCCGTCCACGTCGTTCACAAACACGCCCGTCAGCTTGATCCGTTTGATCATCGTGTTATTCCCCGGAAATAACCTACCGCTGCTCTTTCGCTTCGAGGTCGTAAGCGGCCTTGAGCCACCGCGTCACTTCATCGTCAATCTCATCCGGGCTGCCAATCGCAATACGATGCGAGATGCGATTGCCTTTGGGCCGGTTCGTGTTCTCGACCAGGCGGCCCGCGCCGCGCAGATCACCGAGCGCCAGGCCGAGATCAATCCGCGTCCGCGTCGCCGGTTTGATCTCGGCGAAGACGCGCTCGCGGTAAAGCGGCACAATCGTCTTGCACGGACAGGCCTTCACGTCTTTGCCGAGGCTGAAGGCCAGGTTGAGCAATTGATCGTAGGTTGGCCGCAAACCCGCCTTCGCTCCGGCGAACATCGCCGCGACGTATTCTTCCGCCGCTTGCAGATAAGCTTCCGGGTCGCTCTCTTCGTGGCCTTTGCCGACCGAACGCTCAGCGACGCGCCAGGCGGCGTTCGTGCCCAGACCGTGTTTTTCTTTCAGCCATTCGCGGCGTTCTTTTTCGGCCGGCGGCCCTTCGGCTTCGACCAGCGCGATCCATTCGTCGAGCGAACGCCCGGTCTTGGCGGGCAGATCAACCACCCACTTCTGCATCATCGCCACGCCCGGATGCACGCTGTAGAGAGTCTTGTTTTTCGCCATCGTCACTCTCCGCTCGGTTGGGGCTGTTGTATCTGCTTCATCAACTCCGCCATTCGCCGCTCGACTTCTTCCGGCGTTAGTTCTTCCTTGACCGTCGTCAATGACCAGACGTGGCCGAAAGGGTCGATGAGCATGCCGAAGCGGTCGCCCCAGAACATCTCCATCGGCGGCATCGTCGCGGTTGCGCCCGCGTCCACAGCGCGTTGGAAGGCCGCGTCCACGTCGTCCACGCGGATGTCCAGCGTCACGCTCGATCCCTTCAAGGTCTGCGGCGAGGCGAGCGGATGCTGCCCTTCGCCGCAGTGCTCTGGCCCCTCATCCGTCAGCATCAGCATTGCCTGGCCGATGCGACACTGAATGTGCAGACCGCCGCTGTGGGGCAAGGGCGAGCGATACAATTCCTCCGCGCCCAACGCCCGCTGATAAAACTCCATTGCCTGCGCCGCGCCGCGCACCAGCAGGTGTGGCGCGAGGCGGCCTGACTCAAGCACGGCTCCCTTGATTGCCATAGTCGTAGCTCCTGTTGTGGGTTGATATTTCCGACGACCGGCGGATTGTACTGAGGATGGGAGCGGAAGTAACCCGCTGAAGGTCGGGGTGGGGTGGGGGTTTTGCAGGTGAACTGGTGAGCCGTCAGGCTGCCTAATGGCGCCACGCCTGAGCGATTGGACGAGTTATTTGGCCGGTGCGCGGTCTCTCGCGCTCACTATGCCTTTTGCCAAGGGTACGGCTCTATTGGTTCCCGGCGTTCCTTTGCGTACTCTTCAAATTCCTCTTGAGTCAGCGGATACCACTCATTAAACGCGTAGCGTCTGAAGAAATGGGCTAATGTCTCCCGAAAATGTTCAGTCGCAGTTGGATTGAGCCTTCCAATTCTGTTTTCCCGCAATGCTTCCAAGTCTGTGCGCGGCAAGCGAAGAATAACCCTGAAATCAACTGCCATCCGTTCGTTGATTCCTCTCTCCGGGGCCGCTGGGAAGTAGATCAACCGTGGGTTGGTCCGCGCCTGCTCAACTATGAGAGATTGCCATTTCTTGGGGTTTCTCGGAGGGTCCTTCTGTCCAACTGAAGGTAAATATTCATCCATCTGACAAAGAGACAAATATTTCCCTCTTACTGCATCGCAGTCTTGTGTAATCACGATTGCGGTTACAGCTTTGACTGGGAGAACTGCGGCAACTCCCTGAGTGGCGCTTCCTTCAAGCACCAAGTCACGCCATGTCGTTTGACGACTATCATCGTCATCCACCACAACAATGTCAGCAAGGGAAAGGTCAACACGAGGTACGTTACTGAAAATATCGCCTTGCCTGATTGGGTCATCAATCTGGACTGACTCGTAAATCATTGGCTTTCAGTGTGACGGTCCTCCCAGGCGCTCAGGAGAAATCTGGCTTCAGCGCTTCGCTCTTCCCGTAGCTCGCGCTCTGTTTCAGCCAGAATTCGTAATGCAATTTGTCGCGCCTCCCGTAAAGAAATTTTGCGTCCTTTACGTGGAATACCCCAGATTACAGCCGAAGAAACGGATCGGCGAAGGATGGGAGTTTCAGTAATGTAAACGTGCGGCGCAGTAATCGCAGCGACAGCCAGAAACAAATTTTGTACTCCTTCGAGCAGCGGAGATAAGTGAGGCGTCCTGGGGGCAGGCGCGCTTCGGATTTCGCGAATGCCATCTTGCACTCGAATATCAGATGTGAACGGGACAGAAGATGGATAGGTATACTCGTTCATCATTCTTTGCTCCTGAAAGACTCATAGAGTTTGCCTCTCGAGAGGGTTCTGAACCACCGACCGGATATATCGTGCGCTCTGATAAGCCACAATTCGTATTCCTCTGCTGTTTGAGGAGTATCGTCTGCGCGCGCCAAAACTTGAGTGTCCCAAATAATACTTGGCTGATTGGCTCGCATTCCTACAGCAAATGAAGCGGCAATCGCTCCTGGCAGATCAGGAAGTTTGTATACAAGGTTGAGAGACAAGCCAGATGGTGAGTTGGCGGTCTGTAAGTTCTGAAAAAGCCGATGGTCAACCTCAATAGTGGTGTGAAGATATTCCTTGAGAAACTGGAGGAGAGGAGCCTCTTCATCAAATGGGATGGCGTCCAAGTACCTGAGCGCAACTTGTGTGATCTTCAATTGGTGAATGTCAGTCGGGTATGACTCAAACAAGGCTTTCACGGCTTGAGTCAAACGAGGGCGAAAATCACTCCACGTATACCCTTGTGTTTCATTGACCGACAGCACACCAGGCCCAACCTGAACAAGCGGCCAACTATCTTTCGCAACACGGAATCGGTGCCTTACCAGTCTGCCCGTTAGTTCTTCAGGAAATTGAGCCTGAGGCAGATTTTCCAGGAAGGGATACTCACCTCGAACACGGTCGTAGAGGCGGCCAAGGAGAATGCGGAAACCTGGGTCAAGATCTCCTTGTCCTTCCACTGAACTCAAGGCCCACTGTAATTCAAAAATCGCCTCTACAAGGGGCTTGTTCGGCAGGTCTTCTCTCTCTGGAATCGGGTCTTCAGACATGGTTTTCTATTTGAAGCTTAATTGATGGTCTCAATTTTCCATCGAAGCCAAAAGCTGATCAGACTTTGCGTCTTGTTTTCAGAAACAGTAACACTATGCAGAATTTCAAGACCTCTGGCAAGCATTTTGCTCCTTAACTTCACAACACTCCTAACTCCTGAGCGCGCCCAATCGCCTGAGTCCGCGTGCGCACGTTCAGCTTGCCATAAATGTTGCCGACGTGCCATTTGATCGTGCTCGGCGCGACAAACAGCTTTTCGGCGATCTCCCGGTTCGACCGCCCGGCGGCGATCAACCGCAGGATTTCCAATTCGCGCTCGCTCAGCGGTTCGATCAGCGATTGATTCGCTTCAACCGGGTCCGGCGAAGCGCGCTGCTCGCCGCGCAACGCCAGCAGCAATCGCTCGACGTACTCGCGCGAGAAGCCGAGTTGATGGTCGTGATCTTTCTTCAACCGCTGATAAAGCTGATGCAACAGCGCCGCCAGCGGCTCGCCCTCGTCGACAAAGACGCGGGCATACTCCGCCGGTTCGGCCAATGCCAGAGCCTGTTTGAGCGAGTCCTGCGCCGCTTCGGTCTCGCCGCGCGCGCGCTGCGCCGTCGCCTCGACCGTGAGGATTTCGATCAGGTTTCCGGTGCGGTTGCTCGTCGCGGCTGCCTGCCTGAGCGAGGCGAGCAGCCCGCTCGCCTGATCAGCTTGGCCCTGCGCGATCAACACGCGCGCCAGCGTCAGATACTCGGCCTCGCGCCACGGGGCCACAGGCTGATCAGGCCTGAGGTTGGCGGCCTTCGCCCAGCGCGCGGCGGCGGCCACATCGCCTGCGGCCAGTTTGAGTCGCGCCTGCTCCATCTCCGCCTGCGCCAGAAAGGTCGCGCTGACGCCGCGCGTCGCGCCGCCTTGCATCGCCACGCTCACCGCCGCCTGCGCGGCTTCACGGTCGCCTTGCGCGTGACGCGCGCGCGCCAAGGCCATCATCACGTCGGCAATCGGAAATCCGCCGGCTTCACAACACGCCCGCGCTTTGTTCAAACATTGCGCCGCTTCGTCGAGCCTGTTCCATTCATAAAGCAATCGCCCCAATCCGAAATGAATCTGTCCGAGGATCGGCAATTGCTCAGCTTTGTGTTCGCGGGCGAGGCGCAACCCATCGCGGTAAACGCGCTCGGCTTCGTGCAAGCGGCCCTGCGCGATGAGCAGCGCGCCGCCGTGGTTGAGCGCATACAACGCGCCCGACAGATTGCCGCCCGCTTCGGCCAGCCGGCTCGCTTCGGTGAAGGCTCTGGTCGCCGCCGCCATGTCGCCCGCCAACCGGTAAGCGAAGCCCAGACCGAGGTTGACCACCGAGCGCCAGGTCAGGTTGCGTTCGGGCAAATTGCTGAGCGCCTGTTCGCCGTATTGAATCGTCTGCGACAAGCCGCCGCCAGCCTCCTGTGATGGCTTTTGCGCGGAGGCCGCGCCCGACATCGAGGTCCGCACGGCGAAGATCATCCCGCGCTCTTCATTCGCCTCCGGGCTGTCGCCGATCAAGGCTTCGGCTTTTCGCAGGTAATCTTCGGCCTGCGCGAAAACACTCGCGGCGTCGCTGCTGCCGAGGCCGCTGAAGAAGAGCGTCCAGGCGTAATAAATCGCCGCGCGTGGCCGCTCTGTCAGCGCGCTTTCAGGCAACTGCTCAAGCTGGCGTCGCAGCGTGGGGATGGCGCCGCGCGAATACAGATCATCAGCGGTCTGTTCAATCAACTGAGCGGCGAGGTCGTGGTCGGCGGCGGCCAAAGCGTGTTCAATCGCTTCGGCGGTGTAGCCGTGACGCTCGAACCAGCGCGCGGCGCGGGAGTGCAACGCGGCGATTTCAACTTCTCCCAGCGCCGCCCGGGCCGCGGTGAGCAGGAATTCGGCGAACAGATGATGGTAGCGATACCACTGCCGCTCTTCGTCCAGCGCGATCAGAAAGAGATTGGCCTGCTCGATTTGACGCAACGCCGCCTGGCCGCCGGTTACGTCCGTCAGCGCGTCGCACAGCGAACCGGTCAGACGGCTGAGCACGGAGGTGCGTAAGAGAAACGCCTGAATCTCCGCCGGTTGCCGCGCCGTCACTTCATCCATCAGATAATCGAGCACATAATGATGGCGGCCCGTGAAGTCGCGGATGAATTGATCGCTGTCTTCGCGTCGCTGCAACGAAAGCGCGGCCAGTTGCAGTCCGGTGATCCAGCCTTCGGCGCTCGCGGTCAACCTGGCAATGCTCTCCGGCGCGAGTTCGAGCTTCATCATCCGGTTGAAAAACACGGCGGCTTCATCCGCCGTGAAGCGCAGATCGGGCATCCGCAATTCGGTCAATTCGCCGCGCCCACGCCAGCGCGGCAAAGGCAGCGGCGGATTCGCGCGGCTGGCGATAACCAGATGCGCTCCCGCCGGCAAATGCTCGATGAAAAAGGCGAAGGCGTGATGAATGGTTTCGTTTTTGATGACGTGGTAATCGTCGAGGATGAGGACGGAAGGTTTTATCTCATTGAGCAATGCGGCCATCACGCTTTCCAGCGGCGGCGGTTGCGGAGATTGCAGCAACGCCTCGGTCGCGGCGCCAACCCCGGCGTCAGCCAGCTTGAACGCCGCGATCAGCCCGGCCATCAACCGCGCCGGATCGTCATCGCCCGCGTCGAGCGATAACCACGCGACAGGTTGTTTGACTTGTCGCGCCAGGTCGCCGGCGAGCGTGGTCTTGCCAGAACCGGCGGGCGCGGAGATGAGCGTGAGTTTGCCAGACAACCCGGCCAGCAACGTGTCCAACAGGCGTGACCGTTCGACCAACCGTGACCGGGCGGGAGGAACAACCAGTTTTGCCCTGAGCATTGTTTGCGACATAGGTGGCTATATTCCCTCCATTACCAACCAAAGAAGTCATCGAAAATTTCCGCCACAAATCGCTCGTCGGCGGTGTTTTTAGTTCGAGAAGCAATGATACACGGAACGGAGCTAATCTCGATGGACTGCCAATCGGACGCGCCCCCGGAGACGGTCGTGGCCGTTCGACTGAGCTTTGATCAGGCTTTCGTCACGCATCATCGAGCGGTGTATCGCTACGCTTATGCGATCACGCGCGATCCGGGGCTGGCCGAAGATGTCACGCAGGAAGTGTTCATCCGCCTTTACCAGAATTTGGACGCGGCGCAGCGTGATGGTTTGCTGCGCGCCTGGCTGTTGCGCGTGACGGCGAATGTGGCTCGCAATGCGCAGCGCGGCTTGAGCCGCGCCCGGTCGCGCGATGAGACTTTCGTCACGCGCCTGCTCCAGGCGACGGGGATTACCCGTCCGGACGAAGAGTTATTGCGCCAGGCCGAAATCACCGAGACCCAGCGCGCGCTGGCGAAGATCAAGGAGCCGATGCGCAGTTGCCTGCTGCTCAAGCACGAAGGCTTGTCTTACAAAGAAATCGCCGCCGCGCTCGGCGTCAACGAAACCAATGTTGGAAGTTTGATCGCTCGGGCTCGGCGCGAGTTCACCAGAGTGTACGGAAAGGTCGGGAAGTCATGACACCTTGTTTGAATGAAGAAAGATTGCAGGCTTACCTGGACGGCGAGCTAAAGGCTGATGCAAATGGCAGCGTGTTCGCTCATCTGGCTGAATGCGCCGATTGCGCCGCCAAAGCGCAGGAGGCAGAGCAGGCGCTAGCCACACTTGCCCGCGCGCTCGATGGCGAATTGCCCGCCTTCATTCCAACAGCGAGATTGCGCGCCCGCATTGAATCCGTGTTGGCGGAAAGCGCGACGCCGAAGTTCGCAAGCGTATCGCTGCTTGGCAGGGCCAGGCATTGGTCGAGTTGGAAACTGGCGGCGGTCGCGGCGGGAATTTTGATTTTGATTCCGGCAATGGCCGTCTTCTGGCGGTCAGAGAGCCTGCTCAAAGCAAAGCGCGAGGGATCAGTCGTTTTGCCTACGCCAGTCAATACACCTGGTCCCCAAACCCCACCGCAAAAACTGGCAGAGCCGCCGGTTGGCCGCGATCAAGTGGTAACTCAGCAACCGGAGAAGCGACAGAGGCGGGCGCCCCGCCAAGCGTCCAGGAACGAACCGGAAGAGGTTGAAGTGGTCACCAGGTTTTTCCCGTTGATAGAAGGAGACGATTTCAGCTCATTCAAGGGCAATCAAATAGTGCGCGTCGAGATGTTGGGGGCGGCGCTCCTGGCCATTGGCTTGCCGGTTGATGGCGAGATGCGGAATCGTTCGGTGAAAGCCGACATAGTGCTCAGACACGACGGACTGGCGCGGGCGATCCGTTTCGTGCATACGAAAGACGCCATCGCTCAATCTCGCAGGCAAGATGACCATCTCGGCCTGCGGCAATTTCAGTGATAACAGCACCGGGAGCGGCAGCGACCGGTTGGAAAGAAAGGACACGATTATGAACAAACATAGATCACGATTCATAGCGATCATTAGCTTGCTCGCTTTCTCGGTCCTGAGCTTCGGCAATAGCAACTCACTGGCGCAGGATCAGGAGCCGGTCAAGAAGAAGAAGCCGCTGGACGTGGAGGTGATCGATAGAAAGGCTGAAGTTCTGATCCAGGACGATGCTGCTCTTGGAATGATGCTGGACACCATCACAGTCGTCCTGGCGATCGAAGACAAGGAGTTTGTGAAGGGAGCGCCCTATTCGGCGACGGCAGTCACCGAAATGACTCAAACGCTCGGCGACGGCAATCAGATTATCCGGAAGTCGGAAGTCAACCTTTACCGTGATCGCGATGGGCGGACGCGGCGCGAACAAACATTGCTGGCCGTGGGCGCCTGGACAGCCGCCGGCAATCCACCGCACGGGATTACGATCAATGATCCGGTCGCCGGCGTCTTGTACGATCTTGACTACAGCACGAACACTGCTCGCAAGGTAGCGACAGCGCCAAACAAACTCGCCGTGTTAACCGAGCTTGATAAGGTGAAGATGGAGAAGAAAGCGAAGGAAGTCGAGGCGGAGGTAGAGCAGCTTAAAGCGGCAGGGCAGCTTAAGATGAAGGAGGCGAGCGGAGAGCAGACGGTGTCTGTGAAAGTGGCAGGCCCGAATCAGTCGCGCCTGGAAGCGGAAAAGAAGAAGGAATCGCTGGGCAAACAAATGATCGAAGGCGTGATGGCTGAAGGCGTGCGCTTCACGCTCACTATCCCTGCGGGGGCTATCGGCAACACCTTACCCATCGAGATCGTGGACGAAGAATGGTTCTCGCCCGAGCTGCAGATGCGTGTGATGACCCGACACAGCGATCCGCGATCCGGTGTGACGACTTACCGCCTGACCAATATCAATCGGAGCGATCCTGATCCCTCGTTGTTTGCAGTCCCGGCTGGCTATACGATCAAGGATGAATCGCAGCGCCCGCCTAAAAAAAAGAAGAGAAGACCGCCTGAAGAAGAGCAGCGCTAAACAGTCAAGCAGTTTTCAGTTCAGGCTGGGAACTGAAAACTGCTTCCCCCGCACATCCAATCCAATCCCGCTCAAGAAGGAGTCATAAGTATGCGCAGCGTCCTGTTAGCTCTCGCATTCGCTCTCAGTGTGTCTTTACCAGCGCAGGCTCAGCCAACTTCCGCTGCCGCCCCTGAAGCGCGCGCGCAAGCTGTACTCAAACAAGCGCGCGCCGCCATCTGGGATGAGACCAAGGCCAAACCACTCGAAAGCCTCTCGCTCACGGCCAGTCACCGCCTCGCCCGCGGCGAGAATCAGATCGAGATGACCCTGGATGCGCTCCTGCCCGACAAGTTTTCGCAGACCGTTGTCATCAACCTCGGCCTCGGCTTCGGCAATGACCTCATCCTGATTCAAACTATCAACGGTTCGCAAGCCTGGTCGGAGGTCATCAGCCCCGGCGCCGCAATGGCGGCGCCTGGTAAAAATAAAAAGCGGGTTGGCGATGGAGCCGGCGCCGCACAGAAGGTGGCCAACAACATGGCTGGCCTGGCTGCCCGTATGGCGGCTGAACTGAGCGGTATGTCGGACGATTTTGGCTCAACTGGTAACAGCTCCGGCGCCAACTCAGCCGATCAAATCAATCAGCCGCTCGCCATCCAGGCGGGGTTCACGCCGCTGCTGCTCGTCTGGTTACTGACCGCTCCACCCTTGCTGCCGCTCGAATGCGCTTACGCCGGTCAAGCCAAAACTCAGAACGGCGGCCAGACAGCGGATGTTCTCGATCTCAAAGGCCCTCACAACTTCGCGGCGCGTCTTTTCATAGATCAGCGGACGCGTCGGGTAATGATGCTGACCTACAAGACCGGAACGTCGAAAGTCGAGACGCGATGGACGGCCTCAGACTACCGCAACGTCAATGGCCTCACTCTGCCACACCGCCTCACCAGGCATACCGGCGATCAACTTACTGAAGAGATCGAGATTCAGAAGGTCAAAGTCAATCCGTCGCTCAAACCCGACAAGTTCGAGAAGAAAGAGAAGCGTAAGTAAATTCGAGTCTGGAGTTGAAGGGAAAAACCACGGGGAGCACGGGGGACACGGGGAAAAGAAGGGAAAAGGTAGCCTGGAACAAAGATTCGGCTCGTGCAAACTATCAATTCCTCCCTGTGTTCCCCGTGCTCCCCGTGGTTGAGTTCCAACTCCAGACTGGGGTTTAGTAAAGCGCCGCCCGCAGCCATCTCGCGAAAAAAAATTTGACGGGCGCCCGACTACAGTCTTGCCTTCGTCACATACCCTATGTAGAATCCTGATTAGATAGGATCCTTGCTAGAAAGGATTCTATCCTCTCGATCATTCTCGAAGGAGTTCACCACATGGGCAAAGGGTTTCTCACCTACTCATCAGCAGTCATTCTGCAAGCCGTGGCCAACGGCTATTTGTACGGGTTCGACATCATTGACGTAACGGGGTTGCCGGGCGGGACGGTTTATCCGGCGCTGCGGCGGCTCGAAGACACAGGCTATCTGATTTCCAAATGGGAAAAGCACCGCATTGCGCAAGCCGAGCAGCGCCCGCCGCGCAAATATTACGAGCTGACGCGCCCCGGGCAGGACGCGCTGGCCGAAGCCGTCAAACGCTACCGGTTGTTGGAGCAGAACGATCTCAACCAGGAGCGCAATCCGAAGCCGACCAAAGCCTGAGGAGGAAATGGCGTGATGGGCTCGTTCTTCAAACGACCATCTATCAGACCGCAACTTTGGCTGATCCGCCTGATTGGCGTGATCGTGCCGCGAAGGCTTCGCGCCGATTGGCGGCAGGAGTGGGAGGCCGAACTGCGGCATCGGGAAGAATTGCTGGCCGAATGGGACAAACTCAATTGGAAAAACAAACTTGACTTGCTCTGGCGCAGCACGAGCGCATTTTGGGATGCGCTGTGGCTGCAACCAAGAAGATGGGAGGACGAAATGTTTCAAGACTTGCGCTTCGGCGTGCGGATGTTGCTCAAGCATAAGGGCTTCACACTGATTGCCATTCTCACGTTGGCGCTCGGGATCGGCGCGAATACGGCGATCTTCAGTTTGATCAACAAAAATTTGCTGCGCCCGCTCCCGGCGCCGGAGCCGGAACGACTCGTCGCGCTCAACAACACAGTGGGGAAAACGCGCTCTTTTCCGCTCTTCTCTTATCCCAACTATAAAGACCTGCGCGACCGCAACGAGGCGCTGAGCGGGCTGCTGGCTTACACCATGGCGCCTGTCAGCCTGAGACACGCGGGCGCGAGTGAGCGCGTCTGGGGTTATCTGGTTTCGGGCAATTACTTCGAGACGCTGGGCGTGCGACCAGCGCTCGGACGGTTGATCGCGCCCGACGATGATCGCGCGCCGGGCGCGCATCCGGTCGCGGTCATCAGTCACCGCTGCTTCGAGCGACGTTTCGGCGGCGACCCGGCGGTGGTGGGCAGGGATGCGCTCATCAATGGGCTCAGCTTCACCATCATCGGCGTCGCGCCGCCGCATTTCCTCGGCCTCGAAATCAACTACACGCCGGAAATCTGGTTCCCGCTGATGATGCAGAGCGAGATTACGCCGGGTCGGGAATGGTTGAATGATCGCAAGCGCGACCCCTCTTCCTGGCGGGCCGGCTCAAACCCGGCGTGAGCGTCGCGCAAGCTGGCGGTTCATTCAGGCTGCTGGCCGCGCAACTCGCGCGCGAGCATCCCGGCGAGAATGCAGACCTGGCCATCGAGCTTTCACGGCCCGGCTTATTCGGGTCGGCGGGACGCGGGCCGTTTCTGGGGTTTTCCGGCGTATTGATGGGCGTCGCCGGCCTGGTCTTGCTGCTGGTTTGCGCCAACCTCGCCAACCTGCTGCTGGCGCGCGCGATGGAGCGCCGGCGCGAGATCGCCGTGCGCATGGCGTTGGGCGCTCCCGCGTGGCGCATCGTGCGGCAGTTATTGACCGAAAGTTTATTGCTCGCAGGCTTGGGTGGCGCGTTGGGCTTGTGGCTGGCCTCCTGGCTGATCCGGGCCGCCGGGAGTTTCAGACCGCCCATGGACGTGCCGCTCTCGACCGAACTCGGTCTTGATGCGCGCGTGCTCGTCGGCGCCTTCGGCCTCACGCTCTCGGCCAGTGTGCTGTTCGGCCTGCTACCGGCCTTGCAAGCCGCGCGGGCCGAACTGGTCGCGGCGCTAAAAGACCAGACCGCTGCAGGCTCGCGCCGCTCGCGGTTACCGAGCGGGCTGGTCGTGGCGCAAGTCGCATTGTCATTCGCGCTGATGGTTGGCGCGGGCCTGGCGCTGCGCGCGCTGGCGCGAATGCAGGACGCCGAACTGGGCTTCAATCCGCGACAGGCCGTCAAGCTCTCCTTCGATCTGGATTTGCAAGGCTACGACCGCGAACGTGGACGGCTGTTTCAGCGGCGCCTGCTGGAACGCGCGCGCGCGCTGCCCGGAGCGCAAGCGGCGGGCCTCGGGAACCTCGTCCCACTTGAGCTGTATGTCGCCGTCTTTCCCGTCAACATTGAAGGCCAGCCCCCGGAGCGTGAAGGAGAAGCGCCGCTCGCTGGGGCCGCGCAGGTCAGCCCCGGATATTTTCAGGCGCTGGGCGCGCGCTTGATTGAGGGACGCGATTTCACCGAGCAGGATGATGAACAATCGCCGCGCGTCGCGGTCGTCAACGAAACCTTTGCGCGTCGCTTCTGGCCGGGCGCTGACGCCATCGGCAAACGCTTCAGTCTTCCGAGCCGCGACAATGAGCCGATTCAAGTGATCGGGATCGCGCAGGACGGCAAATATCGCAGCCTCAGCGAGGCCCCGCAGCCGTTCGTCTTCACTTCGATCAGACAGTCCTACGCCGGGTTGACCACGCTGGTCGTGAGCACGAACGGCGGGCCAGCCCAGACGCTGGCGGCGCTGCGCCGTGAGATTGAACGACTCGATCCGCATCTGCCGGTTTTCGGCGCGATGACTTTAACTGAGCATCTGCGGCTGCCGTTGTTTCCGGCGCGGGTTGCGGCGGCGGCGCTCGGCAGCTTTGGCGCTCTGTCTTTGACGCTGGCGGCCATTGGCCTGTTCGGCGTGATGTCTTACAGCACGGGGCAGCGCACGCGCGAGATCGGCGTTCGGATGGCCCTTGGCGCGCGCCGTTCGGATGTCCTGCGGCTGCTCATCCGGCAAGGCATGGCGGTCGTCGCGCTCGGCGTCGCGCTCGGTATGGCCGGGGCCTTGGCGCTGACGCGCCTGATGAGAGGGCTGCTCTTCGGCGTGAGCGCGACTGATCCACTGACCTTCGCCGGGGTCGCGCTGCTGCTCGCAGTCGTCGCGCTCGTGGCCTGCTATCTGCCGGCGCGCCGGGCGACGCGAGTTGATCCTCTAGTTGCGCTGAGACAGGAATGAACTCGGAATAAGCAGGAGTGAAGGAGACTTATGGTCTTTGAAAAATAAATCCGACCACTTGAAGATGCCACGACCTTGTGTCGTGGAGTTTCACGTTGGCGGCTACAACAGCGATGGCTCTCTTGAAGATGCCACGGGCTTGTCCCGTGGAGTCTCACGTTGGCGGCTACTGTAGCGACGAGCGTGAAACTCCACGGGACAAGCCCGTGGCATCTGGAAGTCGAACCGCCCGGGTTAGCGGCGAGCGTGAAACTCCACGGGACAAGCCCGTGGCATCTGGAAGTCGAACCGCCCGGGTTAG
>Ga0187892_10000290_pt1 | contig 135351 bp, 130 predicted proteins | sample MA1701073metaG_FD_139345 | JGI IMG/M metagenome (GOLD analysis project Ga0187892, IMG submission 139345) | Bio-ooze microbial communities from a basaltic lava cave in the Kipuka Kanohina Cave System on the Island of Hawaii, USA - MA170107-3 metaG ... | reverse complement strand
GGTACCAGCGTGCTCTCGGATGATCGTGCGGAGCGCGCTGTCGAGGTCGCGCGACTTCGCTCGGAAGGCGTCGTCGCCGAGGCGCTCCGTCAGGGCGGTGGAGTCGGCGATGTCGGCGAAGAGAATGATGGCAGTACCAGAGGGGAACCCAGATTCGATCCTTGTTGCGCCCCTGTCCTCATCCAGAAACTGTTCCATCAGCCGCACCATTTCATCGCTGCCGGGCATAAGGATTTGATCTTGCTCGTACTGTACGAAGCGCGCGTTCGGCAGCGAAGCGGCTAAGGCCCGTGTTATATCCAGGGACACGACCGGATGACCTCGTTGGTTCATTACGAGAACGGGACAGGTAATGCTCGGCAGAAGGGCGGTGACATCGTAATCGGTCGATGCTCGAGTGGCTGAGAGGAAATCCTCAGCCGTCATGCTATCGAGGCGTGATCTGCCCACTCGGAGGCCGATTTCATCCCAGCCAACATCGGCCAACGTCTGGACCCGAACGAACATTTCCCAATCGACCTGTACTAGAGGCCACAGTATGCGGAGCCGCGCGGTGCGCCTAACATCAACACCTCGCGCGGGCGCGCTTGCGAGGATAAGACGTCGCACTTTCTGTCGATTGCTGGCAGTGTAGGCCAACGCCACCGGGCCACCCGTGACTGAAGCGAACACATCGACCCCATCTCCGCCGACAAAATCCACAACAGCCGCCAGATCGCTAACTCGGGCCTCGAGAGACAGGTCGCTCACATTACGATCAGAGAGGCCAATGCCCCGATGGTCAAAACGCACGAGCGTCCGACGTTGGGAGAGACGCTCAAAACTGTTGCGCACGGGTGGACTCTCCCAGTAAGAGTCCATCGAGGCGAACCAGATGTGTTGGACGTGAACAAGCGGTCTGCCCTCACCGAGAACTGACACTGCGATGCGCGTCCCGTCAGCGCTCGTGACATAGCGTATCTGCGGTTCCATGTTCGCTAGTCTAGCGCGATGCCGTGGATCAGTCCTTCTTGAACATGCGGCCCGCGATCTTTCGTACGGATGATCGTGGCAGCACCCGGTTCAGGTTGGCCGTGGTCTTGTTGATCATGCCCGGCACGACGATGCCGCGGCCCTTCCTCGCGCCATCGAGGGCGGCTTTCACAACCGGGCCGGGCATCATGAAGCTGCCGCGCGGCAACGAGGCCTCGTTCACGCCGGCCACCTGCTGGAACTCGGTGCGAGTGCCGCCCGGGCAGAGGCAGGTCACGGTGACGCCGTACTTCTTCGCTTCCTCGTGCACGCCTTCGCTGAAGGAGAGGACGTAGGCCTTCGTGGCGGCATAGGTCGACATGTAGGGCACCGGCTGAAAAGCGCCGGTAGAGGCCACGTTGATAATCGTGCCGTTCTTGCGGGTCTTCATCTGCTGGAGCGCCGCGTGGGTGAGATGGGTGAGCGCGCGGATGTTAAGGTCGAGCTCCTCCAGCTCACGCTCGACCGGGACCTCGCCGAAAACGCCGTTTATCCCGAAGCCCGCGTTGTTCACCAGCATCGTCACGTCGTAGTCGTCGATGCGCTTGATGACAGCGGCGACGCCTTCCGGCTTGCTGAGGTCGGCCTCGATGATCTCGGCTCCGCCGATTTCGCTGGCGAGCCTCTCCAGCCGGTCCTTTCGCCTGGCGACGATCACAACGTTGTAGCCTTGCTTCTTCAGTTGCCGCGCAAATTCCTCGCCGATGCCTGCGGAAGCGCCCGTCACGATCGCGGTGTTCACCGACTGGTTCGTCTGGGGTTCGGTGGGTTTCGTTTCTGTAGCCATGTTGTCCTCCTAGTCCAGTATCTCCGCGACTTCGCGGGCCACGCGCTCACCGGAGCGTACTGCGCCGTCGACGTAGCCTGCGAACACCTCTGACGTTTCCGTGCCGGCCCAGTGGATGCGCCCGACCGGCTCTCGGAGTGCTGTGCCGGCGGAGATCAGGGTCCCCGCCGGGAAGAAGGCGCCGTAGCAGCCGCGGCTCCACTGCTCCGCGGGCCAGTTGCCTTCGATGTAGTCATCCGGCTTCGCAGCCTTATCGCCGAAGTAGCGGGCGAAGCATTCCAGCGCCAGGTCGCGGCGCTCCTTCGCGTCGATGTTAGCCAGCCGCCGTCCATCGCCGCCTTCGATGAAGCCCATCAGCATGCCGGGCTTGCCTTCCGGAGTGCTGTTGTCGAACACGACCTTGATCGGGCCCTTGTCGCTGACGACGCGGCCGGACAGGCCCTCTTCTCGCCACCAGGGTGTGTCGTAGATGGCATGCACCTTGATCACGCTGCCCATCGGCGCGCGGCTGGTCAGGTGGTCGCGCAGCGGCGGCATCGCTGGCGAGTAATCGATGCGCCCGGCCAGGGACGGCGGAGCGCTGACGATGCAGAGCTTCGCCTTCAGGCAGACCTCATCGCCTTCCACGGTTACGCTGCCCTTCTCCTGTGTGATCCGGCGCACCGGCGTGCCGAGGGTAACGCGCTCCCCGAGTTGCTCAGCTATCTTCTCGGCGACGGACATCATGCCCCCGTCGAAGCGTTCCGCCTGGGCGCCGTCCTCCGTCGAGACCAGGTTGAACATGCCGCGTCCCGACTTCGCGTAGAAGAGGGCGTGCAGCAGCGAGATGTCATGCGGCTCGGCTGCGAAAACGGCTTCGATGGCCGTGGTGAACTGATCGCGAGCGCGCGGCGACTCGATGTTCTGGTCGATCCACGTCTGTACTGTGATCGAGTCCCATTCACGCGCGCGTTCGGCTTCCCACGGCGCTTCGATCGGCACGTCCTGGGAGAGCTGGTCGAAGGCCATGATCGCCTGCACGGTCTTGCTCAGCGTTTCCTTATCGCTGGTCGGCGCCGCGCCCGACCAGCGGCGCAGGCCCATTCCGTCGGTATACTGCAGGTGTTCGCCTTCCGGCCAGGTGTGGAAGCTCTTGAACCCCATCTCTTCGCCCAGCGCGCGGATGTGGTCCTGCCCCGGACCGGTCCACTGTCCTCCGATGTCGAGCCAGTAGCCATCCTTGCGAATCGTCCACGTGCGCCCGCCAACGCGGTCGCGTGCTTCGAGGACGCGGACGTCGATGCCACGCTTCGTCAACTCGCGCGCGGCGGTAAGGCCGGCGAATCCCGCACCGACGATGGCTACCTGGCAAGAATCGGGTTTCATTCGTGCAAGCGGCACGATAGCACAGACTGCGTTGGCAGGTTTGCCGGTTAGCCGATTCTCCTAGTCAGGCTGCCAGTGGAGTTCGTGCAGGCGCACGGGGTCTGCGAAGCCCTTGAGCTGGGCTTCGCCGCGGTCGTTGAAGGTGAACCCCTTACCCATGGCGAGTTCGCGGACGACGTTGGAGGTAAGGATGCTGCCAGCTTCTCCTGCGTCACAGACACGGCGTGCCATCTGCACAACAGAGCCAAATAGGTCGCCGCTGTCCTCGACCGGTTCGCCTGCGCTGAGCCCGACTCGCAGTCCGATGGCATCTTCACCACGCTCCTTGTTCCGCTCGTGTAGTGCGCGCTGCACATCGATAGTCGATTGCAAAGCATTGGTCACAGACTGGAAGCAAGCCATGATGCCATCACCTGTGTGCTTGATCTCGCGCCCGTCGTGTTGCTTCAGGGCGGAGCGCACGATCTCGTCGTGCTCGCGCAGCAGCTCCATCATCGCGCGGTCGCCCAGGCGCTGCGTCATTGGCGTCGATCCTACGATGTCCGTGAAGACGATCGTGCGGAAGGCACTGTCGGCGATCGGCGTAGCAGGCGGGTCAGTTGTCCTGCCTAGCCACTCCTGAACAGGTCCTTCCTCAACCTCGATCAACTCTTCCGCCAGCAGACCGTGGGCTTCCTTGTGGACACGTATCGCGGCGTCTTTGGAAGGCGCCTGGGCCAGGCAGAAGATGCCGCCGTTCTCGCGGTCGAACCAGTAGGTCAGGTACTTGACGCCGTATTGCTCCTCGACCTTCTGGTCTAGCTGATGAGCGGCGGCGACGTCTTCCGGCGTGGTCTCCAGCGACACCCTGTGGCGGTCCATGTATAGAGGCATAGCTCGGCTATTTTAGCGTACCGCGGTGCTTTGTTATTCGCCGAATAGTTTCCTGTATGCGGCGGCGTCCGCCGGTGCAAGCTCCGGCCCCGAAAAATGAGTATCCGGAAAGATTGTCGGGTCGGTGGCCATGCGCGGCAGCACCTTCATGCGAGCCGTGTTCGCCTCTGCACTCTGGTCCATCATGATCAGCGTTTGCCAGCCCTCGACCTGCCGGATGTGCTGGAAGCATTCGTTCGCCGCAGTGGCGTAAGCGTTCCCAGCCGCTGTCCAATCGTCATTTGCCAGCAGAGCATCGCGGAGTATCCGGGCATCTCGGAAGGTGATCGAGAGTCCCTGCCCCCAGGTCTGGTCGCTGGTCTGTGCCGCGTCACCGACCAGCGCGATACCGTCCTTGTACGGATGCTCCACCCAGGAATCGACGCCCTCGAACGAGGCTATCGGCCCCGCCTGTTTTGCGTTTTCGTAGAACGAAGCTGGTGCGCCGGTCTGCACACATCGTTCGATCAGCCTGGAAAGGGCGTCGTCCCCCTGCAGGCGCTCGCCACTGTTCGCGCGGTAGCCGAAGTAGGCGCGTCCGACGCCTTCGCGCTGCATGAACAGGAACGCCGCCTGTCCCATGAACGGGTTAAAGATGGCATTGGCCATCCCGCCCTCGCAGCTCGCCCCTTCAAGAAGGACGCCGGCCAGGATGTTTCCGCTATCCTCCTCCCTGGTTTCGAAGCCGCCCCACTTACGCACCATCGAGTTGCGCCCGTCCGCCCCGACAACCAGCCGGGCGCTGGCTGTCTTCTTCCCGCCGTCGGCCTCATAATCCACGGTTGGTTCCGCGCCGGAGGTTACGTTGCTCACCTTCCCGCCGCGCACGACTTCCGAGCCGGCCTGCTCCGCCGCTGCTAGAACGGCCTCCTGCATCGCCGGGTGGTACATCGCAAGGGCTGTCTCCTGGATGGCCGTCTCTGTTGGTAGATCTCGGATGGGGAGCGCCGCCGGTCCTGCCCAGACAGCTATTCTCGGTGCGGGTACGCCGCCGGCTTCGATCAGCGCGTCCCACAATCCGAGCTCCTTAACCGCCACGACGCCCCATGGGAACATATACTCCCCACGCACGCGGTCCTTGAACTTCTTCTCGCGCTCGATGACGAGCACCTTCCTGCCGTTCTCGGCCATCGCCTTGGCTATCGCGCCCCCGCCGATACCGCCGCCTACCGTGACGATGTCGTAGTCAGGCATATACGCGTCCTCCGATTCGCAGTGCACAGGGACTATAGCGCTGACGCGCGAACGCGTCTATGACTTGAGCCAATTGTGAAAGCGCCTGTTATAATCCGTCGCTGCAATAAGGAGGTACTAATGGCTGGTCAGCCCAACAGCGAGGCTTGGCGGGAATGGCGGCCCGCTCGCCTGATTCCCACGTCTGGGATAAAAGGCGTCGACGATCAAGAGACGCGCGCCACCTCAGCCTTGCTCTCCGTCATGATGGCTGTCCCAGAGTTCGCTCGAGCATTGCTTAAGAAGATCGATGCTCCCGCCGGCAACGTTCAGACATTCCTGGAAATCCCGATCAAGTCAGATTTAGGGATCGGACACCGCCCCGATGGTGCAATTGTTGTGACGTGGGGTTCAAAGACCTGGACGGCAGCAGTTGAAGTAAAGACGGGACTTCGGGATCTCGATCCCCATCAAATCGAAAGCTACCTGGATCTCGCGAAAGAGCAGGGGTTTCAGTGCGTCTTGTCCATTTCAAATCACATGACTAGTCATCTCGATCCTTATCCCATAGCGATCGACCGGAAGAAAGCGCGTACCGTAGCACTGCACCATTGGTCATGGGTGGAAGTCCTCACCGAGGCGATCTTACAGAAGGAATTCCGCGGTGTGTCAGACAAAGATCAGGCTTGGATTCTGGGTGAACTCATTGCATATCTCGAGCACCCTCAGTCTGGCGCAATGGAATTTCAGGACATGGGATCGGAATGGGTCAGTGTGCGAGATGGTGCTCGTGAGCGAACGCTAAAGACTTCCGACGAGAACGTGAAAATGGTTGTCACGCGATGGGATCAGTTCATCCAGTACCTCTGCTTGCATTTAGGGCGAGACCTCGGTCTATCAGTAAAGCAGATCTTTTCAAAGAAGGGCGATCCCGCCTCGAGGCGACAGCAGCTCGTGAGCCAGTTGGTTGAAATCGGTCACCTTGATGGCACGTTTCGTATCCCGCGTGCCGCTGGTGACGTCTCTATCCTTGCAGACTTGCGCGGCAGGATCGTGACGCTCTCAATGGATGTGTCGGCGCCCACAGACCGTGGATCTCCGGCACGATTGAATTGGTTAATTCGTCAATTGGATGCTGCGCCACCCAACGTCCGCGTTGATGTCATCTACAAAGGCGGTCGATCGGATGGGGACACACTGTCCAATCTTCGAGAGAATCCCAAAAAACTCATCGTCGACAAATCGAAGGAAATCCGATCGTTCGTTGTCTCGCTTTCCGGAGAGATGGGAATGAAACGCGGCGGTATAAAGGGCTCATTCATCGGTGAGGCGAGCGATCACCTCCTTCGCTTCTATCGCGACATCGTACAGACGATTAGGCCTTGGTCGGCTGCGCCCGCAAAGCTTCCTTCCTCGAGAGAAAAACCAGATGCAACGGTTCAGCCAGAGAACGTTGTGGAGACTGTTGCTCGCGACCAATCCGAATTGCCTGAAGCGCCCATGGCGACGCCTTCTCTGCCGCCGGCTACTCCCGCCACCTGACCTCGTATATACGGACCGGGTCCTCGAAGCCGCGTAGCAGCGATTCCCCGCGGTCGGAGAACATGAAGCCGCGCCCGGCTACAAGCTCTCGCACGACGTTCGAAACGAGCACCTCGCCACCCTGGGCCTGCGCGGCGATCCTCGCCGCTGCGATTACTGCCGTTCCGAAGAGATCTTGCTCCTCGGCGATCGGTTCACCTGCGTTCAGTCCGATGCGCACGTTGATCGGCGTCTCCTGTCCAGCGTTGTGCTCCGCGAAGGCACGCTGAATCGCGATGGCACATTCGAGCGCACCGTTCGCAGACCCAAACGAGGCCATGAAGCCGTCGCCCATGGTCTTCACCTCGGAGCCTCCGTGCTGTGCCAGCGCCTCACGCGTGATCCGCTCGTGCTCCCGAAGCACCTCTCGTGCGCGGACGTCGCCCAGCCGATGCGTGAGCGCTGTCGAGCCCTCGATGTCGGTAAACAGGATCGTGACGAGGCCACCCGCGGGCGCCGTGCTTGTCGCCGACGCCTTCGCCGACGGCGCGACGTCGCTGAGCAGTCGCGTTACTTCCGCCTCAACGACATCAAGGTCGTCCTGGGGATCGTTCCAGTAGCCCTGCAGGACGACGAGCTGCGTCATCGGCAGGCGCGAAGCAAGCGCTCGCGCCTCCTCCATGTCTGGAATGGGCGAACGGCTATGGTGGAGGACGACGGTCGGTACTTTCACGTTCGGCAGCATGTCGGTGAGGTCATTCCGGAAGAGAAACTCGAAGAAGCGGTTGCTCTCTTCCTGGTTGACGCACTCGCGCAGGAAGCGGGCATAATCACGGGCCTGCTGGCCGGCATCCCAGCCGAAAAACGAATGCGCCAGAGTCTCTGTGAACAGCTCCCAGTCAGTTCGTCCAAGTGCCAGGAACGCGGTCACCTGAGGAAGTTCGCCATAGCGCTTTCCGTTCGCGTATGAATCAATGAACACGATATGGCTCACGCGCTCCGGCATGCGGCGATAGGCGTTCAAGGCGATAAGCCCGCCGGACTGCGTGCCGCAGATCGCGAAACGATCGAGTTGCAGGCGGTCGGCGACTGCGATCAGGTCATCAGTCAGCGCATCCAGACTTAAGTCCGCGACGCCGCGTTGCGAGAGGCCGCTGCCGCGACTGTCGAAACGGATGCCTTTCCGGCCCATGCTGACTGCGTCGTTGTAGCGGTCGTAGTTAACCAGCCGGCCTTCCAGGGTGAGGTGCGAGAAAGGTGCGCCCTGCATGTGGATGATTGGGTACCCGTCGCCTCGGACGATATAGGCGATGCTGACACCGTCCGGCGTGCTGACGTACTGAACTCCGCTGCTCTGGGTCACGTTCCAATTCTAAGTCAGCGCTATACTGCGGGCCATGAGATACGTAATCTACGGCGCCGGTGCCATCGGGGGTACGATCGGCGGCAAGCTCTTCCAGCACGGCCGCGACGTCGTGCTCATCGCCCGCGGTGCACATCTCGATGCTCTTAAGCGAGACGGTCTGCTGCTGCGCACTCCCGACGGTCATAGCCGGCTGGAGCTCGCTGCAGCGGGTTCGCCGGCGGAAATCCAGTGGCGGGGCGACGAGGTCGTGCTCCTGACTATGAAGTCGCAGGACACGCAGTCTGCTCTCGAAGCTCTGCGAGATGCGGCCGGCGATGTGCCTGTGATCTGCGCACAAAACGGCGTCGCTAACGAACGCATGGCTCTGCGCATTTTCTCCCGCGTATACGCACTGAATGTTCGCATGCCCGCCACACATCTCGTTCCCGGTGAGGTGATCGCGCATTCGTCGCCGGTGACAGGGGTGCTCGATCTTGGTCTGTACCCGGAAGGCGCGGACGACCTGGCGGCGACTGTCGCCGCCGACCTCGCCGCCAGCGAATTCCTCTCCCGCGCCGAGCCGCGCATCATGCGCCAGAAGTACGCCAAGCTCTTGATGAACCTCGCGAACACGGTGCAGGCGCTCTGCGGCATGGCCGCAGCCGGCGACATCGTTCGCCTCGTCCGCGACGAAGCGCTTATGGTCTACGAAGCAGCGGGGATCGACGTCGCGGACGAGGCCGAGTTCGCAGCCGACTCCGCCAGGCTCACGATGAAGCCGGTAGGTGGCGAAGGCCACGGTGGCGGTTCCACCTGGCAGAGCCTCGAGCGCGGCGGCACCCTCGAGACCGACTACCTGAACGGCGAAATCGCCTGCCTCGGCGCGATGCACGGCGTCGCGACACCTTTCAACCGCATGCTGCAGTTTGCCGCCGCGCAAGCAGTCCGCAATGGCCGCCGCCCGGGCTCTTACACCGTGGCGGAGCTAATGGCGATGGTAGAGACGGAAACGGTGAAAACCTGATGTAGGGACGTCTCAGACGCGCCACCGGCGCGTCTCTACAGGACCGCGTCCACCTCAATCTCGATCAAGAACTCCGGCTGCACGAGCGCGCTGATCCCGATTCCCGTGGCGACCGGCCTGATCTCGCCGAAGATCTCGCCGTGCGCTTTCGCGACTTCCTCCCAGCGCGAGACGTCCGTCATAAACATTCTCGTTCGCACTACGTTAGCCATCGTCGCCCCGGCCTGCGCCAGGGCCTTCTCTATGTTCCGGAATGTCTGCTTCGTCTGTGCGTACATGTCGCCTTCGCCCACCAGCTTCCCGTCGTCCCCCCATGCTACGGTTCCTGCCACGAAGACCTGGTTCCCCACCCTCACCGCGCGTGAGTACCCGAAGATCGGTTCGTAGGGCGAGTTGCCCGATATGTTTTGTCGACCACTCATGTTGCACCTCGGGACCTATTCTAGCGGGCGTACAATGCGGGCATGAGCGAGTCATGGGGCATTGGCTTCGACGGCGACGTGGACGTCGAACGCCACGCTGGCATCGAAGTTGAAGAGGCTCCCGCGCGCAAACCAATCAGTCTCCTCGTTGTCTCCGACTACATCTGCCCCTGGTGCTACATCGGATTCACCCGTATCGAGCAACTGCGCAGCGAGTTCGACGTCCAACTCCAGGTCGGTGCCTACGAACTTCGCCCGGGCATTCCGCCTGAAGGAATCTCTCGCGCCGAAGCCAGCAAGGGCCGGACGTACCCACCCGGCTACCTCGACAACCTGCGCAACCTGGCCGCCGAGTCTGGCATCGAGATGAAGCGCCCAGCGCTCATCCCGAACACGCGGAAAGCTCACGAAGCCACCGAGTTCGCCAAAGAATACGGCAAGACGTGGGAGATCCACCGCGCGCTCTTTCACGCCTACTTCGAAGAGCAGCGCAACCTTGGCGATACCGATGTGGTCTGCGAAGTGGCCGCCGAGGTTGCCCTCGATGCGGATGAGCTACGCGGTGCTCTCGATGATCGGCGCTACGCTGACGAAGTCGAACGTCAGCTCGACTGGGCGCGGGCGGCCGGCATCACAGGCGTCCCGACGACGATCTTCTCAGCAACTAATGGCGACGGAAGGTTTGCCATCGTCGGCGCTCAGGAATATGTGGTGGTGCGTGATGTCGCCTCGCGCATCGCGTCAGGCCGGTTGAAGTAGAAGCGTTACTTGATCAACCGCCGCCGCATCATCGTGATTGCGATGATGTAGGCGACCGCCGCAACAACGACGATCCACAACCCATCAATGAGGTGCTCCGCCTGCGGATCCCCGGCAGCCAGTGCCCGATAGATGCGGACCACGTGGTATGCGGGCGTGAACCAGGCAACGACGCTCACCCATCCGGGCAGCTCTGAGAGCGGAAAGAATGCTCCTGATAGCCAGAACTGCGGCGTTACGTACGTGGCGAAGAAGTAGTTGAGTGAGCTAACGGAACGCGCGATCGCGGTGTAGGCCAGCGAGATCGCCGAGAACATCACTCCTGGCACCAGCGCCAGCGGGAAGATCAGCAGCGCCATCGGCGAGTCGATCCCCCCCATGATCGTGACCATCACCATGATGTAGAAGACGCCCATCAGTGAGCGCGTGGCCCCCCAGATCACCTCGCCGGTTGTCACCTCGTCCACGCTCACAGGCGTCGCGATGATCGCATCGAAGGATCCCTGCGAATCCATACGGGTATAGGATCCCCAGCCGCATTCCGCCGTTGCTGTCCACATGGAGAATACTGCGATCAATGCCGGACCAACGAAGTCGATGTAATCCTGGCCGCTTTCCAGCTCGACAAAGGTTCCCAGTCCCAGGCCCAGCGCCAGCAGCGTGACAAGCGGCTCGACGATCGGCCAGATCAATTCGCTTCGCCAGACGTTCAGGTAGACGTCGCGGTTACGGCGCCAAACGTGCAGAGCGCGCGCTGTCACCTGGGGTGGTGTCCAGCCTGCGAGCCGGCGCCGTGCGGCGTGTGGGATCGCTACTGCAGTCATTCCCCGGCCAGCCCTCTGCCTGTTAGCTTCAAGAACACGTCCTCCAGGTTGGCTCTGCGGTAGACCATCCGGTCCACCTGTTCTTCGATGCGCTTAGGATCGAAGTCGCCTTCGCGCCTCGGGAAGATGTACAAGATGTCCTCGAACCGCTCCACATTCAGGCCGTCATGCCGGAGCAGTTCATGTAGCACCGGTGCTGCGTCGTGGTCGCCCAGGTGCACCTCGATCACATCACTGCCGGCGTGCTTCTCGATGAGGGCTTCCGGCACTCCCTCTTCGATAATCCGACCCCGGTCGATTATGACGATTCGGTCGCAGAGGTGGGCGGCTTCGTCCATGTTGTGCGTGGTCAGTAGCATAGTGACTCCCTGCGAGCGCAGGCCGCGCAGCTTCTGCCAGACCATGTGCCGCGCCTGAGGGTCCAGGCCGGTAGTCGGTTCGTCCAGTACGAGAATGCGCGGCTGATTCAGGAGCCCGCGCGCGATCGTCAGCCGGCGTTTCATCCCGCCCGACAATACGTCCAGCCGGTCGTGCTGCCGGTCGTAAAGCTGGAACAGGTGTAGCGTCTCGTCGATGCGGCTTTCTGCGATCTCTTTCTCCATGTCGAAGTAACGAGTGTATGCGCGGAGGTTTTGGCGCACGGTGAGCTCCGGGTCCAGGTTGTCCTCCTGCGGCACGACTCCGAGGATTGCCTTCACCTCTCGTGGCGCCTCACCTACATCCATTCCGTCCACTCTCAGGATGCCGCCTGTTACGGGAGAGACGCAGTTGATCATCCGGATCGTTGTCGTCTTACCCGCGCCGTTAGGGCCCAGCAGCCCGAAGCACTCGCCGGCGTGCACCGAGAAAGAGATGCTGTTAACGGCTGTGAAATCGCCGTAGCGTTTGACCAGGTCGCGGGCAATGATGATGCCCTCTTCGCGCTTCCGCGAGACCTGTGCCTCTGCCGCAATCATCTGAGTCATGAGGTGATGATAGCTGGCGATCTAACGCCACACTCTCGCCGTAAACAACGGTTACGGTACGGATAAGGTTAATTCAAATACACAATACGCCGCCCTTAGCCGTGATTACAGGCGGCGACGAACGCATCGAAAAGCGCCCGCGATTCCTTCCGGATCTCCGGCCGTTCCGGGTGCCACTGCACGCCGAGAGTCCAGCGATGATCCTCGCTCTCCATGGCTTCCACGTACGAGTCGTGGCTGATGGAGACTGCGCGCATATTCTTCGCGAGGCGGTCAGGCGTGATCCCCTGGTGGTGCCTTGAGTTCACCCGCACCGGCACCGGGCCGTATACCCCCTCGAGACGTCCTTCTCCGAAGGAGATCTCGTGCCAGCTAGACCCGCCGTCGTCAGTCCAGCGGTGCGCGTCGTCTTCGATGTGTTGGAGCAACGACCCTCCCAGGGCCACGTTCAGTAACTGGTGGCCGCGACAGATTGCCAAAACAGGAATGTTTCGCTCCAGTGCCTGGTCCAGTAGCTGAAGCTCGTGCGTATCGCGTTCGACGTGCGGTCGGTCGGTGAATGGGCCGCGCTTCTCCTTGTAGAGCTTTGGGTTCACGTCTACGCCGCCCATCAGAACGAAACCGGCGGCGTCTTTCGGAAGCTTCTTCTCCTCGACTAGCTGGCACCGCCCGCCGGCAATCTCCAGCGAGTCCATGTAGTAGCCGGTGCGCTCCCAGGTGGGCGCTTTCCAGCGTGGTATGCAGATTAGTGGCTTCACGGCCACTAGGTTACAGGTTTCAGGGTACCGGTGACAGCCGGGCGTAGGGGCGCAGCACGCTGCGCCCCTACATGCCGGTTACATGGACACTACCCCCAGCCAGGGGTGATCCGATTCCACCAGTGCAATCGCCTCGCTGAGCCAGGTGCGCTGCTCCTTCGTCAGCCGCGGGAGCATACGCTCGAAGTCCAGGTGGTCGCGGCGGCGCATGTAGTTTCTGGTGCCCTTGTACGCGGTCGCCTTGTAGAACAGAAGGACTTCCGGCGCGAGCGTCGGTACGCCCCACGCCGATTCGCGAACGCCACGATCGAAAGGAATCGTCACCACGGCCTCACGAGTCGCTCCCTTTCCGTCGTGCGGCGTGAAGTAGAGCACCCACTCACTGTCGACGGTGCGCTCGTTGAACACGAGATCCCATTCGAAACCCATCTCAGTGGTCAAGGCATCGGATATGGGGATTTCCTCGTCGGGCCGGGCGATGCGGGCGTGCAGGTGCCCCGGCAGCGCGATCGGCTTTCCGTCCCATAGTTCGTTTGTCTCCTTGAAGGCATCATGGCTGACAAGCTCCCAGCCAGTCAGGTAGTCGTGTAAGACGTGCGAGTCCTCCAGAAAGACAGAGATGTCAATGTCCCCGTGCTGGCGTGTCACCTCGCCGAGCCACGCGTCGACAGCCCAGCCGCCGCATAGGACCCATGGCGCGGGATAGCCGCGCATAGTCTTCGCGACGCGGGCCATTGTCTCGGGGACGATATTCGATACAGAGTAAGCCAAGAATTGCTCCTTAAATGATGGGCGCCTCCCGCGGATCTACCGCGATCTTTTGGCGCTATTCGAGATATCAGTCGGGTAAGGAGCGCACCCTTGCCGGAGCGGTGATGTTCTGTCTAGGCCGCTCGGACCGGGCGCACCAGGAGCGTAGCTGTGAACATCTGATGGCCCTCCTCTGTTCTAGTGAGTCCTGCGCAGTTTAGCACGACGTAGTACAGTCGTCAGTCTGTGCCAGCCATGATCAGTAGAAACTCGTATACGAGGTTCGCGGCCAGAAGAGCGGTGATCTCGGCGGAATCATAGGCGGGCGCCACCTCCACCACGTCAAACCCCGCGAACGTCAGCCCCTTCAAACCCCTCACCAAATCGACGATCTCGCGGCTGGTCAGGCCGGCGACCTCCGGTGTCCCCGTGCCCGGTGCGAACGCCGGATCGACCGCATCGATGTCCAGCGAGACGTAGACCGGTCCCTTCACGTGCTTGCGCAACTGTTCGAGTGTCCTTGCGACGCCCTGCGCGGCGAATTCGCTCCCCGTGATGAGTTGGAACTCGGCAGCCCGTGCCTCGTCGATCAGGTTCGCGGAAATCGACCCGCGGATGCCGATCTGTACCGATGTGTTTGGGTCGATCAGCTTCTCCTCTACGGCCCGCCGGAACACCGTCCCGTGGTGGAGCGGCCGCTCTGGCACGCCAGGCCAGAAGTCCGGGTGCGCGTCGAAGTGCACCAGGGACATCGTTCCGTGGCGCTTCGCCAGCGCACGCAGGGCCGGGAGCGTCGTTCCGTGGTCGCCTCCCAGTACGAGCGGAAACACCTGCGCGCCAACTATCGTGTCAAGCTCGTGCTCAAGGTGTTCCACCGTCTGCTCGATGTAGCCCGGAAACACATCCAGGTCACCGTAATCGACGATCCGCAGATTGTCGAAGGGTGGCTCGATCTGTGCCTGGTCCCAGTGGTGAGGACGAAGCTGGCCGGACGCGTCGCGGATCGCGCGCGGCCCGAACCGGGCTCCGCTCCGATAGAGCGTGGCCATGTCCATCGGCACACCGACGATCGCGACGTCTGCCTTTGAAAGGTCCCGGGTCGCCGGACAGCGGGCGAATGTGTAGGCGCCGGAGTAACGGGGGCCGCGCTGCCAGTCTGCGGGAAGCAGCCGTTCTTCGCTCATGCGGGATAGATTACAGCGTTCTCGCAGCCGGTTACAGAAAAGGCCGGGCATTGCGCCCGGCCTTCGTTAGTGGTCAGGCTTTACTATTCGTCGTTTTCGTCGTCATCGATTGCAGAAGCGCGCCCCTTGCTGATAGTGAATCCCGCCTCTTCTTCGCCTTCGTCGTCCGTGTCATCGGTTCCGGGAGACCAGTCCTCGGCGTCTTCTGGCTCCTCGAATGCGCCGTCGTCATCGGCATCGGCGCGGACCAACCGTTCCTTAACGTAAGGCCGCACCGACTCGGTGACCGTTGGCGGGAACGAGAGCTTGCCGGTCTGGGAGGCGTCCTGGAACGTCTCCCGGATAAACACTTTCACGCCGCCGTCGTCGGAAGACTGAATCGCCGCCACATATTCGTTGCCGGCGTCCATCAGCTTGCTGAGTCGCTGGCCCAGTTTCGGCTCCACCTCTCCAAGCTGCTCTCCTTCCACCCGCACGACAAGACTGCCGTTGAGCCGGGAAAGGTCTACCTGGTCGCCTGCCGTCATACGGGCCGCGATTTCCATGTCTGGCCGCATCAGCGTCGTAATGCCGGTCTTGCCGGTTTCCTCGATGAACATCTGGGGTGAGAGCTTCTGGGTGGCCAGGCGCGGCGGCGCGGACTTGCGCAGCGTCGCCAGGCGCGCCAGGTTCTTCTGCGCGATCGAGTTCTGGGGGTCGATTTCCAGCGCCTTCTCGTAGGAGGCGCGGGCTTCCTTGTACTTGCCCAGCTCGGTTTGGGCCTTGCCCAGGCGGTTATAGGCGTCCACATCCGTTGGGAACGACTCCAGGATCTGCTTGTTGATCTGGATGGCATCCTGCCACTTGCCCTGCAGGGCCGCCTGGATCGCCACTTCCGACTGCTGGCGCTTCGTCTTGGTCCGGTCTTCTGCCTGAAAAACCATCTTCCTCTCACTCACGCTTTCCGTTTTATGTTCTCCAAGTCGTCGCATTCTAAGGGTGCACGCCGTTCAATAACAATATGTTAGCGAGCATCACCTGTTAATAACGTGATGTTATTCATAAAGGTTCACATGATTGCTACTGTTAGACGACACTCTCTGTTCATTGTTACCCAGTTGTAACTGTTATCAGTGGGCTAATATGGTGAACGCGCGTTAGGCGACGGTGGACGGCGAGTTTCTCGACACCTCCGGAAGCGCTTTGTTAACATGAGCGGGCCGCCGGCCAATCCGGCGGTTTCGCTTCTCCGGTTCGGGGTGTAGCTCAGCCAGGCTAGAGCGCACGGTTCGGGACCGTGAGGTCCGCGGTTCAAATCCGCGCACCCCGACCATTTCTCTCTTTCGCACGTATAATCACCACGCGTCCTAACTCGCGCAGGAGGCCCCGATGCTCGTACTGCAATCGCTAGACATGCCCTGGACCAAGCCACGGATAGCCGTTCTGGAGATCAGCGGCGCCATAGGCGCCCAGGTGCGCGGCCCGGAGATGGTCCGCACCATCAAGGGCCTCCGTGAGGACCCACGTGTGCAGGCTGTGGTGGTCGAGATCGACTCGCCGGGCGGATCGGCGCCCGTATCCGACATGATCTACCGTGCCCTCCAGCGACTCGGCAAGAAGAAGCCGGTCGTCGCCTTCACCGGCACGGCGGCGCTCTCCGGCGGCTACCTTATCTCTTGCGCTGCCCAGAAGATCGTCTCGCTACCGACATCGCTGGTCGGCTCGATCGGCGTCATCTTCACGCGGCCCGTCGTCGAGGAGCTGATGCAAAAGGTGGGCGTGAAGATGGTGGTGACGCACGAGGGCAAGCACAAGGCGATGTTCCAGCCCTGGCGCCAGCCCACGCCCGAAGAGACGGCGAAGGTGCAGGCGCTGACCGAGGAGTACTACGACTGGTTCGTGAACGCGGTGGCCTCGTCGCGCAACATGACGACGGCCGCCGTCCGCGAGATCGCCACCGGCGAGATGTACTCGGCCAGCAAGGGCCGAGAGATCGGTCTCGTCGATGAGCTGGGTGACTTCGAGCGCGCAACCGACCTCGCGAAGGAGCTGGCCAACGTGGTCGAGACCCCGCGCCTCCAGTGGGTGCGCCCGCGCCGCCCGCTGCTGGAACGTGTCCTCGCCCGCGGCGGCGCCTCGATGATGGCGGCCGCCTTCGCCGAGTTCGAGGCGCGCATCACCCCTCGCGTCGACTTCAAATAGCGCGAAACCGGCCTCGCAAAGCGTAGAATCGCGCCATGAGCGACCGCGATATCCGCTACTGCACCACTGAGGACGGCGCCTCGATTGCCTACTCCGTGCGCGGCGATGGGCCGCCCCTCGTCATGACTCCCTTCCTCATGGAATCCTTTACGCTCGAGGAGATCTCGCCCGCTTATCACGCATTTTCCGAGCGGCTTGCCCGGAGCGTTCGGCTGATCCAATACGACTTGCGGGGCACGGGCTCCTCCACTCGATCCACTGTCGCTGACAAACTGGAATCCTTTACGTATGACCTTGAAGCGGTAGTCCACGCCGTTGGCGTGTCGAAGGTCTCGGTATTTGGGCGCGCTGTCGGGTGCACTCCCGCAATGCACCTTGCGGCTCGTCGGCGAGAAATCGTCGATAGACTGATTCTGCTCGCACCGGCGGCTCGCACCGCTGACGTTATCGCCACTGAAGAGACCAGCGGAATGATTCAGCTCTGTCGCGGCAACTGGGGTCTGGCTTCCCGTATGCTCGCCGACTTGTCCAGCCGTGAGGAGTTTGGTGACAAAGCTCTCAAAAACGCGGAATGGTATCGCAAATCCACCTCGGGGGAGGTCATGGCCCGGCTGATAGAGATCTACAGCCAGGAGCGCGTGACCAACGAAGAACTCTCCCGGATCGCTTGTCCCACTTTGATATTGCAACCAACAGATGACTCACGCTGGACGCCCGAAGCCGGTCAGCGAGTAGCGGCGCTCATCCCGGGAGCCTCGTTCCGGCTCCTTGCGGGCGGCCTCCACACCTTCGCCTTGGGGGACGCGGAGCCTGTCCTTCAGGCTCTCGCCGACTTCCTGGGGATAGCCGCGTCGACCCCAACAGCCGACTCCACCTCGGTCCGCACAGTGCTTTTCACAGACCTAGTTGGCCATACCGAGATGATGTCCCGCTCGGCGACGAGCGCGGGCGCGAGGTGCTGCGCGAGCACGAACGAATCACCCGCGAAGTCCTGAAGGCCCACGGCGGCACCGAGGTGAAGACGATGGGTGACGGCTTCATGGCATCCTTCGGATCGGTGACGAAGGCCGTCGAGTGCGCGGTGGCGTTGCAGAAGGCGATTGATGAGCGTAACCGAGGAGTAGGGGCGCAGCAACTCGTCCCACCTCGTTCGCATTCGAAGACCCTGCCTCGAGTTGCTGCGCCCCTACAGGTGCGCGTCGGCCTGAACGCGGGGGAGCCGATCGAAGAGGACGGCGATCTCTTCGGCGCGACGGTGATCCTGGCGTCGCGCATCGCTGCGAAGGCGGGTGCGGGCGAGATACTGGTATCGGACAACGTGCGCAGCCTGAGCGCGGGCAAGGGGTTCCTGTTCGCGGACCGAGGGGAGTTCGTGGCCAAGGGGTTCGAGGAGCCGGTGCGTGTGTATGAGGTGGGGTGGAGCTGATGGACTTTCATCAACTGTTGCGAAGACAGTATCGCTGGGACTCTGGGATGGTCCGGCACATGATCGGCGTGCTAACAGACGACATGTCCGAGGGGGATCTGAACTGGCAGGCCAATCCCGGCCGCCACTCCATCTGGCACAACATCTGGCACATGTTTCTCTCCAACGACTACTACTCGTCTGATGCTCTCCAGCATCCCTCCGTCTGGGACGACGGAAAGTGGGTTGAGCGTCTCGATCTCACCAGCATGGCTCGTGCCTTCGACTACCCAGGCAATGCGCAGGACGGTCCCTGTCCTCGGTTCGTAATCGCCGACGTGCCGGATGAGCTTGTGGACGAGTTGAAGGCCATACCGCTGCCATCCTTCCTGGAATACGTCGACGATCTACACCAGAAGACGTTAGATCGACTGAGAGCAGCGAGCCCAGACCGGCTACTGGAAGAGGTGGAGCGCTACGGATACACTTGGCCGGTCTATGGCGGGCTGAGCTTCTCGCACGCTTATCGCCACATCGGCATGATAGAAGACCTGCGTGGCCTGATTCGCGGCCCTGGCCAGGGAACTGCATCGATTTGAGCCGCGCTAGAATAGACCTGTGACGCTGGAAAACAAGGCCCTGGTACTGGGCCTCCTGGAGTTCGTGGCCAAGCAGCCGCGCACCTACTCGGAAGTGATGGACGCCTGGCGCACGTCATGCCCTCGTCTGCCGATTTGGGAAGACGCTTGTGACGCTGGGTTCCTGACCCAAGACGCGAACGGATCGGGCGGGCTCGTTCGTGTCACAGCTGCCGGCGAAGCGTTCCTCCGAGCCGAGCGCCGCGGCAAGCTCGACGAGACGTCAGTGTTATAGTGACAGCGGTAACAGTTTCACCCCCTCGTCATTGACCGCGCTCACGCGCGCTGGTGGCTCAGAGGTCTAACCTTTGCCAATCTCGATCAGAGGGGGAAACCAATGCGCCGCGAAACTGCACCCAAATCGACATGTGAAATCTGTGACCGAGTGGCGGAACTGCGGCTCAGGTCGCAACCGATTGCCCGGGTGCTTGGCAGGAGGTTCGTGCGATCGAACGAAGATGAACGAGCACCCGTTGATCCTACGGCGCTCGCCTGGAACACCGAAGCCAGCGCTTCCCTGACCCGGGAAATGTCCACTCATGCACGTTGCGCACGGTGCAGTATTTTGATGGGCCCCGGCCACGTTGAATCGGTAGGCGCAGATGTATGTCGTACCTGCCAGGTCCGGCATTCGTCAACGGCAGCCAGTGATAGCGGCAAGGCAACCGCCACAACTTACGGCCAGCGTGGTTGGTATCACGACGGCTTATCAAAACGATAGCCTTTCGGGGATGCATTTCCCGGCAGGGCAGGCCGCGGCAGGTCTGGCGCCTACCAGCGCGCCTCTTGCTGCTCGATCCATCCGAACAGATCACGCACCTCTATTCGCTCGCCGCTGTCCGGCGTGACGTACCCGGAGTAGTTCCCAAACGGCTGGTGCGTGCTTGAAAACAGGCCTTCGCGACTGCCGTTCTCTGTGAACCGGTCGTACTCCGGCTCGAATCGAAGGTCGATGCGGTCCGTCTCGGCCGTGCGCACGCGCCACGGTTTCATGTAGTCGGAGCTGTCGTACTCGATGACCAGGTCTTCGCTGATCTTGGTCAGTCGCCCGTCGATGCAGATGCCGTTCTCGGTCATTCCCGTCCCGTCGGTCCACTGCCCGCCGAGGTTCAGCCCGACAAGCCGCCCGTTCTGAATGCCCGAGGCAGCGCCCCAGTTCCAGCGCGTGTACTCAGGCCAGACGCCGCGTCCATAGTCCAGGCAGCCGAACGAAGGTGACTTGAACTCGAGCATCTCGTCCCCGAGGCGGACGTAGCCCGACGCCGGCAGCGCGTTCTGCTTCGATGTGAACTGGAACGTGATGTCGTCCCACGGGATCACCACGTTCAGCGTCTCGTGGCCGGCTGGGCGCTCGACTAGCACATTCACTTCTAACGGCTGCCCTCCGAAGTCGCTGGCCGTCACGCGGATGCGGGTGCCAGCGCCCTCATCCGTGAGCGCGACTCTCATGTCCGGCTTCTCGATCACCATGTCGCCGAAGACTGTCTCTGGGATGTAGATCGTGCCCGGGCCGACGACTGCTGTCTTATCGATGTGGCGCTTCGTCGCGCGGTGGAACAGGTACGCGCCGCCGAGTTGCAGGACCTCGATGTCCGCAATCGTCGCCGAGAACAGCATTTCGTCGCTGGTGACTGCCCAGTAGTTCCACTTCTTCTTCCGCGCCAGCGACGGCTGCAGATTGCACGTGTGCAGTGGGTGCCGAGACCAACCGATCGCATCGCGGTTTAGCTTGCCGTCGGGCCCGCAGAGAAGGACAGGGTTCGTGAGTTCCGCTTCGTTCAGCACGTGTTAGCGCTTGGCGGTGCTGGCGAGCCCGGCGTCGCGCTCCATCTGCTCCAGCTCCCGCATCCAGCGGTCGAAGAGGCGCTGGCGCTCTTCGAGCTGCGCTTCCATCTCGCGCATCTGCTTGATCTTGTGCTTGACGATGCCGTGCTGGGCGTTCGTGGCCTCGATCGCCTTCTCGAGCTGGCTCCGCTTCTCGGGCAGTTCGGCGGCGGGGTTGAACTGCGCCCGCAGCTCGCGCAGTATGCCTTCCGCTTCCACCATCTCCTTGATCTCGGCCAGGCTGATGCCGAGCAGGTCCTGCATCTTACGGATGCGCTGTACGCGCTTCACATCGTCTTCGGAGTACAGGCGGAAGCCGCCGTCCATGCGGCTGGGAGGGCGTAGCAGCCCCTTTTCCTCGTAAAAGCGGAGTGTCCGTTGCGTAACGCCCGTACGTTCCGCCACCTCGCCTATCTGCAGATAGGCCTCATCGTTTTCCGCCAAGAAACCCCTCTTTCGTGATGCGGGGAAGTTGGCCGGAGTATATGGGCAGTCTGACGCCTACGTCAAGGTAAACGTAGCGCAGCACGCTTTCGGAATGATTACGGACTGTAAGGGCGACTCGTGGTCGCCCAACGGCGGTCGCGAGCGCTAGTCGTCGTCGAAATCGTCGTCGCCGTGGTCGTGGCCCTGTGCCTGGGCAGGGACGAGCGCCTCTGCGTGGTCCTCGCGGCGCTTTCCTCGCGTGGGCAGTGCACTGATGCGCTCCCGCAGACCACCGAGCTTGCCGATAGCGGACGAGGGCACTACGACACCAGCCGCGCCCGATTCTCGCAGCAGCTGCAGTAGCGACGCGTCGGCAGCGCCGTCGTCCTCGACGAGTAGCGGTGCACGGGCGAGTGCAGAGATGCGACGCAGCTCGATCAACTTCTCGACGGTTACCGGCGACTTCAGTGCGGGCAGGATGATCGCGTCCAGGGCCAGGTCGGCGAGTAAGCGCAAGTGTGTGTCGTCTAGCTCCGAGCGCAGATCCAGCACGAAACCCACCTTCTCCTCGAGCATGGCCTCGGCGAGCGCCTCGTGCGACAGCACCACGAAGTCCGCACCGGCGTCTCGCAGCGCAGCGACTGATTTGCGGTCGGTCTTGTCCGGCGTCGCGCCAAGGACGGCCTCGCCAGCGTCTTTCAGTTTGCCGGCGTCACCGGCGAAGATGACGGCATCTGCGCCCGCCTTCGCGGCGTCAGCCGCCTTGCCGCCTTCACTTGCGGATAGGCGAACGATGGTTAGCAGTGTTGCTGCGGTCGGGCGGCGCGCAGCGGCCGCGAAGCCAAACGGTGCCGGGTCGGCTTTGCCGGCGCGGCGGATGCGATCGGAAAGCTTGCTCATCAGGTTACAGGTTACAGGTTTCAGGTTTCAGTAGCGAGCGGACTAAAGGGCGGACTGTAACCTGAAACCTCAAACCTGTAACCTATCCGCCATGGCTGACGGACGGCTGCAGGGGAAAAACGCGCTCGTGACGGGCGCGGGCTCGGGTATCGGGAAGGCGATCGCGGTGACGTTCGCCCGCGAGGGGGCGCGGGTGATGGCCTCCGACCTGAACGAAGACACCGCGAAGGCCGTTTCGGAGCAGATCGAGGACTCCGGTGGCGAGGCGAAGTGGATCCGCACTGACACGACGCACGAAGACGACGTGAAGGCGGCGATTGCGGCGACCGTGGCGGCCTGGGGCCAGCTGGACGTGATGGTGAACAACGCCGGCATCGGCGGGATGCAGTACAGCTGGGACCAGATAACAGCGGTGAACCAGGACGGCGTCTACTACGGCTGCCTGCACGCGCTCCAGCAGATGATCTCGCAGGGCAAGGGCGGCTCGATGGTGAACCTGGCCTCGATGATGGGCGTAGTCGGCTCGACGCCGCCGGGCGGCCTGCCGGGCGGTGTGGGCTACGCCTACCACGCCTCCAAGCACGCCGTGGTCGGCCTGACCAAGCAGTTCGGGCTGGACGGCGCGCCTCACAACATCCGCGTGAACGCGTTGGCGCCCGGCTGGATCGACACGCCGCTGGTGGCCCCGCTGAAGACGATGGACGCGCTGGTCGAATGGACGGTTGGCGGGACGCCGATGGGCCGCCTGGGCCAGCCGGAGGAGATCGCCAAGGCCGCGCTCTTCCTGGCCAGCGACGACGCCTCCTTCGTGACCGGCCACACGCTGGTCATCGACGGCGGCTGGACGCTGCGTTAGGCGCGCATTTACGCGTTTCTGTAAATACGCTACACTACACTAAGGTTATGTTTTCCGAGAAAGCACGTCTGACTATCGACCTGGATTCTGGACTCCACTCCCGCTTGAAGGTTGTTGCCGCGAAGCGCGGAACGTCGATGAGGGAATACTGCGTGCGGGCTATCGAATCGAGAATTGCCGAAGAGCCCGCCGAGTATCTGACCTCAGAGGCCGACCCGGTGCTCGCCGAACTCTGGGATAACGATGACGATGCCGTCTACGACGACATGTAACCGCGGGGACGTCATCCTCGTCCCGTTTCAGTACACAGACCAACCAGTTGCCAAGCGCCGTCCTGCGCTCGTGCTCAGTTCGGACCAGTATCACAAGGGCCGGAACGAAATCATCATCGCCGCTCTAACGAGCCGAATCCGCAACCCCCTACTGGTCGGCGACTATATGATCAAGCAGTGGCGCCAGGCCGGACTTCCGAAGCCCTCGGTGGCCACGGCTATCTTGCGCACGGTTAAGGCCGGCATGGTAATCCGCCGGGTTGGCTCACTGGGTCGTGAGGACATGGCTGCGATCAACGGTCAGATCAAGACTGTCCTCGGCTTCTGAGACGTTCGTTATCCGACGGCGACAGGACGCTGCTCCGGGCGGTTTCTGCCGGACGCGATGTGTTCGAGGTCACTTGTCGTCTATCCAACCTGATATAGCATGTCGCTCACCTGAACAGAGGAGGTTCAACATGGGTACGCCGACGATTGGAACAGTTAAGTCAAGTGACCGCGAGCGAGCGCTTTCGACGCTCACCGTGGCCTTCACGACTGACCCGATTGCCCGCTGGGCGTTTCCGGACCCACAGCAGTACCTAACGTACTTTCCGCAGATCGCGACCGCCATGGGAGGTGCAGCCTTCGAGAACAACGGTGCGTTCTGCTCGGATGATTTCGGTGGCGCCTGTCTCTGGCTACCCCCGGACGTTCACCCGGACGAGGAGGCTGTGGGAAAGGTCGCGGAGAAGGCAATCGTGGCAGATGAGCAGGAGAAGGTATTCGGATTTCTCGAGCAGATGGGGGAGTACCACCCGACAGAGCGGCACTGGTATCTGCCCTTCATCGGAGTGGACCCACGGAAGCAGGGTGCGGGTTACGGCTCTGCGCTACTGAAGCACGCGTTGAAGAACGCCGACCGTGACCAACTGCCTGCATACCTGGAGGCAACCAGCGCGGGAAGCAAGCGGTTGTACGAGCGGTTCGGGTTCAAGGCGATCGGCGAGATTCAGTCTGGTGACTCACCGACGCTTTGGCCGATGCTGCGCAAGCCGCAGTAGTTGATCCGCGACTAACCAATCAACCCCAAAAACGTCCGCGTACGCTCTTGTTTAGGTTCATCGAACAGTTCTTGCGGGGTTCCCTGCTCCACGATCCGACCCTCATCCATGAAGACGGCACGATCGGCAACGTCGCGGGCGAAGCCGATTTCGTGGGTGACGACGATCATCGTCATCTGAGAGTCACGGGCGAGCGTTCGCATCACCTCCAGCACCTCCCCGACAAGCTCCGGGTCCAGCGCCGATGTCGGTTCGTCGAACATCATCAGCTTCGGGTTCATGGCCAGCGCGCGCGCGATGGCGACCCGCTGCTGCTGGCCGCCCGATAACTGTGACGGATAAGTGTCCAGCTTGGCGGCGAGCCCTACGCGCTCCAGTAGCGCCTTCGCTGCAGCTTCGGCTTCCTTGCGTGGCAAGCCCTTAACATGCACGGGCCCAGCCATCACGTTGCCGAGCGCTGTCAGATGCGGAAACAGATTAAAGCGCTGAAAGACCATCCCTATGGCGGCTCGCTTGCGGGCGATCTCTGCCTCGGAGTCTTCCACTACATGACCATTCCTTTCGCGATAGCCAACCAGCTCACCGTCAACGTAGATACGTCCCGAATTCAGCACTTCCAGGTGGTTGATGCAACGAAGCAGGGTGGACTTGCCTGAGCCGCTCGGTCCCACGACGACGAGCACCTCGCCCTTCGCCATCTCAAGATCGATGCCACGCAGGACCTCCGTGTGACCGAAACGCTTATGGGCATCGACGACGCGCAGCATCACTTCACCATCTCCGTGCCGCGCTTCCCAGACAGCAGCTCGATCGTGCGCGAGATAAACGTAGTTGGGCGCTCGCGGTCCCCGAAGGCCAGGCGGCGCTCCACTTCACCCTGGAGGATGCTAAACACTGTCGTGAAGGCGAGATACCAGAGCGCGGCGACTACGAGAAGCTCCAGATAGCGGAAGTTCACAGAGTAGATCAGTCGCGCCGCACCGGTCAGCTCGACGAGCCCGATCGTGAACGCAATCGAGCTGTTCTTGAGCATCGCGATGAACTCATTGCCCGTGGGCGGCACGACGACCCGGCTCGCCTGCGGAAGCACAATGCGCCGCATCGCCTGCATCTGTCGCATTCCCAGGCTCTTCGCCGCGTCCATCTGTCCGCTCTCCACGGAGAGGATGCCGGCCCGCACGATCTCCGTCATGTAAGCGCCCTCGTTGATCCCGAAAGCGATGATCGCGGCACGAAAAGCGGTCAGCTCATTGGTGAAGGTCTGATCGTCGACCATCTGTGGCAGGCCGATGTAGAGAATGAGCAGCTGGAGCAGAACGGGCGTACCGCGGAAGAACCAGACATAGAACCCGGCGATCACGTTCAAGGGGCGGCTGCGCGAGACCAGCATCAGCGCGAAGCCGAGGCCGAGGGATATACCGATGATCTGCGCCAGCACGGCCACCTGGATGGTGACCCACGCGCCCTCGACAATGACGTCGTCGAAGAGGAAGCGTCGGACGACGTCTGTCCTGAAATCGAGGGCCAGCAGGAGCGGCTCCAGCATGTTGCGCCAACGATAACAGCCCCCGGTTCGCGCCGGGGGCTGTCAGCTGCCTGTTCGCTACTCCGAGTAGGCCAGGTCTTCCTGGCCCCACTTTTCCAGGATGCTGTCGTAAGTGCCGTTCTCGATGATCGCCGCCAGGGCCGCTTCCAGAGCCATCTTTAGCTCAGGCGAGTCCTTCCGGACCCCAATGCCGTATGGCGCAGAGTCGAAGCCTGTCGATGCCACGATCAGTTCTCCGTTCGACTGCAGTGCCGCATAAGCAGCAACTGGATCGTCGGAGAGCTGCGCATCAATACGCCCCAGCGTGAGCTCCTGCACCGAGGTTGGGTTGTCGGGATAGGTCTTGATGTCGATCGGATTATCCGCGCACTCGTTCTCGTTGAATTCCGTCATGTAGTCGACCTGTACGGTGCCAACCTGCGCTCCCACGGTCAAGCCGCAGAGGTCCTCGACAGAATCGATAGCCTCGGGGTTGCCGGCGGGAACGAGCACACCCGTTCCAGCGGGACCGAAGTACGGGATCAAGTCGATCTCCGCTTCACGCTCGCTGGTGACGCTGATCGCGGACATCACGACATCGTAGCGGCTGGCCTTGAGGTCGCCGACGATGCCGGCGAAGTCCGCCACCTGAATAAACTCGAACTCAACGCCGAGCTCCTCTGCAAGGGCGGCCATGATGTCGACATCGAGGCCCACGGCGTTCTGAGTGCCCTCTTCGTAGTACTCGATCGGTGGATAGGCGATATCGGAGCCGACGGTCAGCTTGCCATCATCCAACTCGGGTGGGTTCAAGGCATCGCCGCCGCCGTCATCGTCGTCATCGTCGCCGCACGCTGCGAAGAGTACGAGCGCGAAAACCGCGGCCAGGGCCAGTAATAGAGACCAGTTTCGAGAGCCCTTCATATAGCACCTCCCGTAGGGCTGAATCGCCCGAATTGTAGCAGCGGGGGCACCTATGGGATACCGGCACCGGTTGGAGGGTTGATTCCGTAAGAGTGACCGCCTATCGTGGCCCTCGCTATGCCGAACTATCCAGTCATCGTCGGCGTCGGGCAGCTGACGAACCACATCAAGTCACTGGACGACGCGATCGCGCCCGTCGAGATGATGCGGAGAGTCTCGATCTCCGCCACGGAAGACGCCGGGTCCGGCGATCTTCTGAAGAAGGTCGATTCGCTTCAGGTTGTGAACATCCTCTCCTGGCAATACCCTGACGCGCCCGGACTGCTGGCCGAGAAGCTTGGCATCGCACCGAAGCACCAGCTGTACTCGGCCGTCGGCGGCAATTCGCCGCAATGGCTCGTCAACCAGGCCTCGGAGGCGATCGTCAACGGCGGGTTCAAGCTGGCGCTTCTTGTAGGCGGGGAAGCGATGGCATCCCGCAACATGGCCCGCAAGCAGAACACCATGCTGCCGTGGGAGCCCCGCGGTACGCCGGAGAAGGTCGTCGGCGACCAGCGCATCGGCTTTAACGACACCGAATCGAGACACGGCGCGGTGGCGCCGATCCGCGTCTACCCGCTGTTCGAGAACGCGATCCGGGCTCACCTCGGGCAGTCGATCGAGGAGCACCAGGACTACGTGGCGAAGCTGTGCTCGCGGTTCACTCAGGTGGCGGCGAAGCATCCGTACGCCTGGTTCCCAAAGGCGCGGACGCCGGAGGATATCGAGACGGTGAACGTCGAGAACCGCTGGGTCTGCTTCCCCTACCCGAAACGTATGAACGCGATCATGGAAGTGAACCAGGCGGCGGCAGTGCTGTTGACGGGATCCGAGACGGCCAAAGAGCTGAGTATCCCGCAAGACAAGTGGGTGTACGTGCACGGCGGTGGCGAGGCCAACGACAAGTGGTTTGTTAGCGACCGCGTGAACTACCACGGCTCACCAGCTATAAAGGCAGCGACTGGCCGGGCGCTATCACAGGCGAAGACAACGGCGGACGACATTGACTTCTTCGACCTCTATTCCTGCTTCCCCAGCGCCGTCCAGATGGGGCTCGATGCGTTGGGCCTTACGACGGAGGAGCCACGGGACATCACGGTAACCGGCGGCCTGCCCTACTTCGGCGGCGCAGGCAACAACTACGTCATGCACTCTATCGCGACGACTGTGGAGCGGCTCCGCAAGAGTCCGGAACAAAAGGCGCTGGTCACGGCACTCGGCTGGTTCGCGACAAAGCACGCCGCCGGCGTCTACAGCGGCAAGCCGCCGGAAAACGAGTGGGTGCGCACCGACCCAAACGTCGACCAGGCCACCGTCGAGGCGATGGAGAGCCCAGCGACGACCGCTGAAGCAAGTGGTTCGGCAACGATCGAGACGTACACAGTCGTGTTCGGCCGCGACGGCGAGCCGGCGACAGGCATTGTGATCGGCCGCGACGCGAACGGCGCGCGGTTCTTCGCTAACACACCCGCCGACAAGGACCTGCTCTGGTCGATGACGCGCGAAGAGTTCGTCGGGCGCCCGGGCAAGGTGAAGGCTGTCGAGACGGACGGCGTCACGCGCAACGTCTTTACCCCTTGACCCAATCTGCGAAAAATCTGTGTTAATCTGCCGCCAAACCTCCACTACAGGCGTATAATTCACAACCGCCAAAGAACGAAAGGAGCCCCATATGACCACTGAAGTCGCACGTCCCACGGCCGTACATGGCAAGGAGTACCAGCTCCTCATCAACGGCAAGTGGGTTCCCAGCAAGTCAGGCGAAACGTTGGAGCGCCGATACCCGGCCAACACGGACGTAGTCGTTGCAACGTTCCCGGCCGCCACCGAAGAAGACGTCGATGCCGCGATCGCAGCGGCGCGCGCTGCCTTCGATAACCCGACCGGCTGGTCGCACATTCCCGCCCGCCAGCGCGCGGACGTCCTGCGCAGGGCCGCCAACCTTATCCGCGACCAGCAGGCCGAACTGGGCAAGCTGCTCGCCTCCGAGGTCGGCAAGCCTGTCAGCGAAGCCGGTCTCGAGGTCGCGTTGACCGCTGACGTTTTCGAGTACTACGCGGGCCTGGCGATGAACGTCACCGGTCAGGTCCGGTCGAACATCGCTGATGACGCCCTGGGCCTGATCCTGAAGGAGCCGGTGGGCGTCGTCGGGATCATCACCCCATGGAACTTCCCGATGCTGCTTGCCACCTGGAAGCTGGCCCCGGCACTGGCCGTGGGCTGCACGACGGTCGTCAAGCCGGCCACCTACACGCCGTGCACCACATTCGAGTTGGGCCGCATCCTGACGGAGGCCGGCGCGCCCGCCGGCGTCGTAAACGTCGTTACCGGTTCCGGCAGGATCGTCGGTGACCGCATCGCGGCTTCGCCGGACGTCGACAAAGTCGCCTTTACCGGCTCAACCGAGGTCGGCCAGCACGTGATGCGCGCCGCCGCCGGCAACGTCAAGAAGATCTCTCTCGAACTGGGCGGCAAGTCCCCCAATATCATCTTCGCGGACGCTCCTCTGCAGGGCGCAGTTTTCGGCTCGCTCATGGGGATCTACCTCAACGCCGGCCAGGTCTGCCAGGCGGGTAGCCGCGTGCTCATCCAGAAGGAAGTACACGATCAGTTCATGACCATGTTCACCGGTTTCGTCGGCGGACTTAAGGTCGGCGACCCGATGGACCCGGCGACACGCATGGGCCCGGTCGTTTCGGACTCGCAGCTGAGCACGGTGGAGCACTACGTCAACGCGGGCAACAACGAGAAGGCAAAGCTGGTCACCGGTGGCAATCGTCTCCCCGGCGCGGAATTCGAGAAGGGTTACTTCTACCAGCCGACGATCTTCGACCAGGTCGACAACCGCATGACAATCGCCCAGGAGGAGATCTTCGGGCCGGTGCTCTCCGTGATCCCATTCGAAACTCCGGAAGAGGCGCTCAAGATTGCCAACGACACGATGTACGGCCTGGCAGCCGCAGTCTGGACGAAGGACATCGACCGCGCGATCAAGTTCGCCAAAAACATCAAGGCTGGCACCGTCTGGGTGAACGCATACCACGCCGCGGGCGCTCTCGGTGTGCCAGTGATGCCGTTCGGTGGCTACAAGCAGTCCGGCATCGGCCGCGAGCTGGGCCTCGAAGGCATGGACGGTTTCCTGGAGACGAAGAGCGTCAGCATCAAGCTGAACTAGCGGACCGCTTCGCGATCAAAGAGGCGCCTTGCGGTGCGGGGCGCCTCTTTCCTTACCCGGATAAAAACGCGGGCCCCGATCGCCGTATCGGGGCCCAAAGGGGAAGGGGGTCTGCGGAGGAGGGGTGTCTCCGCTGGCTCTAAGGCGAATGTATGCGCACCGGTTATGTCTCGCTGTGACGACGGTCACACGAATTGCTACTATCAAGGGCGCCATGCCTGACACCCGCAAGGAGCGCGACTCTATGGGCGAGATGGACGTCCCCGCCGCCGCCTACTACGGCGCTTCCACTCAGCGTGCGGTCCTCAATTTCCCCATCAGCACCCTCCGTTTCACTCGACCGTTCATCCGCGTCCTCGGACTGATCAAGGGCGCGGCTGCGCAGGTTAACGCCGACCTCGGGTTGCTCGACGGGAAGACAGCGGATGCCATCCAGAAGGCCGCTCGCGAAGTCGCCGAAGGGAAGTTCGACGCGGACTTCGTCGTCGACATCTTCCAGACAGGCTCCGGCACCTCCACCAACATGAACGCGAACGAAGTCATCGCCAACCGCGCGTCGGAACTCGCTGGAGGAGACAGCGGCTCGAAGCTGGTCCATCCGAACGACCACGTCAACAAGTGCCAGTCTTCCAACGACGTCATCCCAACGGCTATCCACGTCGCAGCGCTGGTCGAGATTCAGGAGCAACTGTTGCCGGCGTTGATGATGCTCGAGAAAGAGCTTCGCAAGAAGTCGAAGGAGTTCTGGGGCGTCATCAAGACCGGCCGCACCCATCTCCAGGACGCGACGCCGGTCCGTCTCGGGCAGGAGTTCATCGGTTACGCGGGTCAGATCGAGCGCGCGATCAAGCGAGCCCGCCGCGCACAGGAAGAACTGTCAGAAGTCGCCCTCGGCGGAACTGCCGTCGGCACCGGCGTCAACGCCCATCCGGAATTCGCCTCGCGGGTCTGCGCAGTCCTCTCGAAGGAGCTCGGCGTGACGATTCGCGAGACCGACAACCACTTCCAGGCCCAGAACGCACTCGATGGCGTGCTCTCAGCCAGCGGCGAACTGCGGACGATCGCCGTCAGTCTCTACAAGATCGCCAACGACATCCGCTGGCTCGGCTCCGGGCCGCGTGCGGGTCTGGGCGAGATTGCTTTGCCGGAGGTACAACCGGGAAGCTCGATCATGCCGGGCAAGGTAAACCCCGTGAGCGCCGAGTCGCTGCTGCAGGCAGTCGCGCAGGTGATCGGCAACGACGCGGCGATACTGCAGGCTGCTCACGGCGGCGTCTTCGAGCTGAACATGATGCTGCCGGTCGCTGGCCACAACCTACTGCAGTCGATCGAGCTTCTGGCTACGTCATCACGCAACTTCGCAGACCAGTGCGTGGCCGGCCTCAAGGCGACCGATCAGGGACCGGCCATGGTCGAGCGCGGCCTCATGCTGGGAACGGCGCTCGTGCCCGCAGTCGGCTACGACAAGTCAGCGGAGATTGCCAAGAAAGCCGCCAAGTCCGGCAAGACCATCCGTGAAGTCGCGCGCGAGGAAACGGACCTCTCAGAGGAACAACTGAACAAGCTGCTGAATCCGGAAAAGATGACCGAGCCCGGCCTCGGCGCTGGCCCGGCAAGCGGTTAGCGCGAACGCGGGTCGAGTGCGTCGCGCAGCCCGTCGCCAATGAAAGTGAAACAGAGCATCAATGTCGCGATTGAGGCGGCCGGGAACACCACTATCCACGTGTTCGTTTGGATGTAGGCGTATCCATCGGAGACCAGGCGGCCAAGGCTAGCGGTCGGCGGAGTCAGTCCGAAGCCGAGGAAGCCCAGCGCGGCCTCCGCGAAGATCGCCAGCGGAATGCCAAAGGTCACCGCGACTATCACGGGCCCCAATGTGTTAGGCAACATGTGCAACGCGACGATGCGCCCTCTGCGCGCACCCATCGCGCGTGCGGCGGTGACGAAGTCGCGTTCATGCAAGGAGAGCATCTGCCCGCGCACGAGCCTCGCCAGTGTCGTCCAGTTTATTAGACCGATTGCCAGGATGATCTGAACGCGTTCATCGCTCACTACTGGCGCACTGCTATCCAGGAGCACCGCTCGCATCAGAATGATGAACAAGAGGTCCGGGAATGCGTAGGCGATATCAGTGGCGCGCATCAGGAGATTGTCAATCGTCCTCCCGCCGAGTGCTGCGAGCGAGCCGACTAGGACTCCAAGTGTCACGACCACAATCTGCGTCCCGATGGCGATCTGAAGGGAAATCCGGACGCCGGCCAACACCCTGGCCCAGTTGTCGCGGCCCAGGTTGTCGGTGCCGAAGAAATGATCCCAGCTGGGCCCTTCTTGAATACGCGAAAAGTCCTGGTCGTCGTACGGATTGTAGCGTTCGATATTAGAAACGTAATCTGCGGCGAAGGCGAGAATGGTAATAGTGGCTAGAAGAACCAGCGCGACCATCGCCAGATGGTTTCGTCTCAAACGCCGGAACGCGTCCGACCAGAGGTTGCGCTGTGGGCGAACCGCGATTTTCTCGAATTCGGCTATGCCGGCGGCGTCGTACGTGGTCATTTACGAGTACCGTATCCGTGGGTCGACAACGGCATATGCGATATCGGTGAGCAGATTAACGACTGCGACTATGAACGCATAAAACAGCGTGACTCCCATGATCATGGCGTAGTCTCGGCGTACTACCGCGTCCACGAAGGCGCCACCAACTCCTGGGATCGAGAAAAGGGACTCGATGATGAATGAGCCCGTGATCAGTGTCGCGAATATGGGACCCATCACAGTGAGCACCGGGATAAGGGCGTTCTTGATGGTGTGGCGAAGGATCACCACGTAATACTGGAGACCCTTCGCCTGGGCCGTCCGTATGTAATCCTGGTTGAGTACCTCGAGCATGCTTGCCCGCATGATCCGCGCAATGAATGCTGAGGGCAGCAGACTCAGTGCTATTACCGGAAGGACAACCTTTCGAAAATCCCATGCACCCGGGTTGAAGAGTTCATTCCACTCATCAGGCCCGCCCCAACCAACGATTTTGAACCAATCAAGGTTGATAGCGAAGATGATGATGAGGAACGTGCCTGCAACGAAGTTTGGAACGGCGGACCCGGCTGTGGCGAAGAAGACGCCGAGGTAGTCCAGCGGGCCGTTGCGGTTCAGTGCTGAGACGGTGCCAAGGAAGACACCCCACGCAACCGACACGGCAAACGCAAGAAGGCCAAGCTGAAACGTGACGAAGAATCCGTCGCCGATCAGGCCCGAGACCTCCCGATCGCCACGAAAGGAAAGCCCCAGGTCTCCCTGAACCAGGTTGAGAAGGTAGTTCAAGTACTGCTCCCAGAGCGGCTTATCAAGGTCGTAACGCGCGTTCAGGGCGCGCAGCACGCTTTCCGGCACGTCACGCTCTTCGGTGAAGGGGCCGCCGGGTACCGCGTGCATCAGGAAGAACGTGATGGTCGCGACGGCCCAGAGGACTGGGATCATCCACAGAATTCGCCTGATTATGAATGCCGTCACTGTTCGTCTCTCTGAGTCGTGGGGCCCGCATTGCGGGCCCCACGAACTCACCTATCTTTATTGACGCGCGTATCCCTTCACGGGTTACTCCGCTTTAACGTACCAGCACTCGGCGCACCAGTTGCCCGGCTGGCCCGCGTCAAGTGTCGGGTTCTCCTTTACTCCACCGATCTTTGCGCTCACTACGTAGGGAATGCCTTCCTGGTAGACCGGCGCCGTGCAGACGTTCGCGATGATCAGATCCTCGGCCTCCTGGAATGCGCGGACATGGTCTTCGGCATTGTCTGCCTGCGACCCTTCAACGATCTTGGCGTCGAGATCCGGATCGCTGCAGTTGTAGTGGTTGTTCCCACCGTCAGTGTTGAACAGACCAACAATCGGGTTCTCGATGTCCGGGTAGTCGAGTTGCCAGCCTCCGATAAAGAGTTCGAATGTCTCTTCATTGAAGATCTGCGCACGGGTTCGCGAGTCGACAACCTCGATTTCAATGGTGATCCCGAGATTCTCCGCGAGCTGCGTCTTAAGGAATTCTGCCTGCGCCCGGCGAACTGGCGTATCGGAGATAGTGAGTCTCAGACTTGGGAAGCCCTCACCATCGGGGTATCCAGCGTCAGCCAGGAGCTGCGCCGCCGCCGCGGGGTCAAATCCTATCTCCGAGTCAAACTTGTCACCCTGGTGACCCGTCAGACCCTTGACGACCCAGAAGGTTGCCGGCACGCCAACGCCGGAGGTTGTCACCTCGACGAATGTCTCTCGGTCGATTGCCCGTGCGATTGCCTTCCTGACGTTCACGTCGCCGAGCACCTCGTGGTCGTTCTGCATGTGGACGGCCGTGATGCGTGCATTTCCGACGACAAGCAATTCATCCGCGTAGTCATTCGTGGCGTTGGGCACCTCGGTGTCCGGAATGCGCGCCTGGTCTAGCTCGCCCGTCTGGAAGGCGCGGTAAGCCGCCGCGTAGTCGTCGATGAACCGGATGGTTAGCTCCTGGACTAGGGGCTTCGGCTCCAGGCCCCATTCCTCGTTGGGTACGAGCGTTGCGTGGTCCTGAATCACGAATTCAGTGAGTCGATACGGACCGTTGTTGACGATGTTAGCCGGGTCTGTCCAGCGCTCACCGTGCTCTTCCACCACGTCAAGCCGTGCCGGGAACGTAACCCAGAGTGAGAAGATCTGCATGAAGGTATTCGGCAACTTCGCGTCGACAAGCGTTACTTCTAGCGTCGTGTCATCCACTGCTACCGCCCCGACGCCGGCCTTGAGAGCATCCAACTCTGCCTCGGTGGGGGTCAGAGGAGCGTCCGCGGTGCCCAGAGCACCGAGAAGTTCGTCGCAGCCGACGACTCCAATGATGCCGCCTGCCTCCGCGCTCTGAAGTAGGTAGGCATAGGGCGAGGCGTTGTTCGGGTCGCATCCACGGATGATGCCATCAGCGAAGTGCTGCGCCGTGATCGGTACGCCGTCTGACCAATTGAGGCCAGACTTGATCTTCACTGTAAAGACTTTGCCGTCAGCCGAAATTTCGGGCTCGCTCTCGGCGTACATGGGTACCACTACAGCGCCACCGTCATCCGTCCCCTCCAGGTTGTAGAGACCACGGAACATCATGCGCTGGATAGCGATGTCCTGTTCGAAGTTCGACCGCTGAGGATCGAGAAACTGCGGCTCCACGCTGTGCATGACGAGGACCTGGTCCTCTGCCGGTGCCGCGTCGCCACCATCTGCCGTAGCGGTTGCGGTGCCACCGCCGCCGCCATCGTCATCGTCATCATCGCCGCAGGCGGCTAGTGCACCGAGGGCTACGATGGCGAGAATGGCGAGCATTAGATGCCGCCAGTGCTTGAAAAGACTCATAAGGGCCTGTCTCCTTTCAGGTGTAGGCCTGCTTCTGTCTTGGCCTGAATCTAGTCCCATTACTGCTTCAAAGCAATACATTCGGGCGCTTGATAGAGGATTTGAACGCTCCTAATAGGCACGGACTATAGATTCCAGACGCACCAAATACGTCCACGTTTCGCTACGGGATTCGCGCCATGGCTCTCGAATGTGCGGAATATCCGTTATGGGCAGGTGAAGCCTCCGGACAAAATGAAGCGCCGGCGATCAACCCGCCGGCGCTCGCACCAGTCCAGATAGCAAGAAGCGCCTTCACCGGTGTCCGGATCCCCACCCGGCCCGTCAGGCGCTTATCGAAACATCCCCCGCTTTTGGGCGGTGCCCCGTCTTGCGTCTTTATTGTGGTCTAGCCACGCGGTAGAGGCACTCAACCTCCCCCCTTCCGGGTTTCAATTCCCAATAGCTCACTATCAGGTAATCGATATATGACACGCGGCTATTGAGATGTCAAGGGCTTGGTTAACAGAATGTTGATATCTTTACGATGCCCAACGAAAATGGGGGCTCGCGAGGCAAAGAGAAAGGGCCGGGTGGCGTTCCCGGCCCTTTCCTGGACGGCTGGTAGCTTGCTTAGACCCCGACATCGGGGCTGGCGAGCGGTCTTATGACGGCATCCGGGGAGATGCCTGTAGGTCTATGCGAAAAACGGACCGCTGGCGGCGATCGTCGCCATCGCGAGGGCAGCCGCCGTTACGACCCAGTTGAGCCTGGTTCTGAAGATCACTGCTATCATCTGTTCCCCCCGAGATTCGGTTAAGACCGGGTAAAGTCCCGCTCTTCTGGCTTCGGTTCCCGCGACCACTTGATCATCTGTGCACTCTCCGGTTTTGGTTCTAAAGCCAGTATCGCCAGCGGCTCTCGCCGAAAACTCGCCGGAACTTGCTACCTCGTCTTAACTTTCGAACCCGAATGTGACTGTCAATTCCACTTGATCATGGCTGGGGCCTGCCTCTTCTTCCTTGTCTTCTGCTTCTGGGCACAGTATCGCAAGGTGGTATCGCCGGAAACTCGCCGAAAAGAAGAAGCGGCCCTGAGAGGCCGCTTTCAATTCCGAATGGGACTGTTCTGCTAGCGCGATCGGTCCGCTGAGGTGTCCCTTACCAGCTCCTCGAAAGGCGGCAGATCATCGCCCACATCACCGTCGGAAACGATCTGCACATAGCGGTTGTAGCAGTATCGTGCAGCCTCGGCCTGGCCGGAGTGGATGTAGTTGTTCATCAGCCTGTACCAGGCCGCCTCGTTGAACTCGTCCATCTCCAGTATCTTTTGAGTAACGTCTGCGCTCTTCTTGTATTCACCCGCATCACTGTATGCGGCCGCCAGCGATCCGAGGTTGCTCATGTTCTGCTCTTCCAATTGATAGCGGAGCGTCTGCGCCCACTCGGAATACAGATCTCCCGCGAAAGGCCCGGTGTACAAGGTTGCTGCCTTCTCCATTACTGCGGTGGCCTCCGCTGAGCCCTTGGGCGCTTCATGCGCCTGCTGAAGCGCTCTCTGATACTCCTCCACATCGAAGACGAATCTCGCCTGCGGGTCCAGCATGTAGTGTCCGGAGTCCTTGGCGATCACGTCCTGGTAGAGCGCCTTGCGCAGGCGATACATATTCGAATGGAAGGCGCTGGTAGTCTTCTCGTCAGACATGTCCGGCCACAGTGCAGTCACTATTTCCTCTTTGCGTAGAGGCCGCCGACTGGTCAGGAAGTAGAAGAACATCTCCTTGCTCTTCTCGGAGCGCCATTCCAGGTCCGATACCTCGTGTCCGTCAATCTCCACTCGTAAGCTTCCGAATCCGAAGGCGTTCACGGTGCGTGTAGCAGCTGAATCGCCGTCACTCACATCGCCCTCGGCTACTGGCGTCGGCGACTTCATTAGCTTGAGCATGCGAGCGTAGTAGCCGTCCGCGATCTTGTTCGCCGACCCGTACTGCACCAGCAGAGGATTCCGCGCTGCCTCGATGATCAGGAAGTGATCGTACCCAATGCTCTTTACTGCCTCCGCGCACTTCTCCAGGTGCTCCAGGGCAACCGTCTTCTTCTTTAGTGAAAAGTAGGCGCCGGCCAGGTGGAACCGCGCAAGGGTTTCTTCACGGCGCGCGCCGCTTTCCTCCAGGTACTTCACTGCCTGCTCGAGGTCGGCAATGGCACCTCGCAGGTCTTCCTTCTGGCGCTTAATCAGACCGGTCGTCGTGAGAGTGATTCCCACCTCCAGGGCGCCGCCGGTCTTCTCTGCCTCTGCTGTAGCGCGGGCCACCCACGCCTCCGCCGAGGGAATGTCCCCCATTAGCCTGTAAGTCCCCGCTGCAGCGTCCATCAGGTATACCGTGATGTAAGCGTCCGACACAGTCCACGCCTGGTCCACCAGCGCGAGGTATGAGTCTAGCGCCTCCTGCAGGTTGCCCTCGTCGCGGTCAATGTCGGCAATCGAACTGAGCAGGTACAGCTCCCACTTCGTGTTACCTGTCCTTCGTGAAACTTCTAGACCCTGGTCGAGGATAGTTCGGGCCTGGCGGAAGTCCCCGGCAAGGTAATAGTTCACGCCGAGAGCAATGATCGTCTGGATGAGGAAGTGGTCATTTCCCATCTTCATCCAGATACCGCGTGCCCGCTCAAGCCTTACGATCGCAGAAGCGAGGTTCCCCGCAAAGGCCAGGCAGATCGCCAGCTCCATGCTCGTGTGCGCCATGTTGTACTGGTCGCCTTCCGCCTCAAAGATGTTCGCGACCGCGGTAAGCTCGTCGATCGACTCACTGAATGCGCCGATACGGCTGAGCGTCATGCCGAGCTCTTTGCGAGTCTCTGTCACCAGGGCCTTCGGCCCCCCATGCTCGACCAGGAGGTCCCGCGCCCGAGTCAGTTCCTGCCGCGATTCCTCGTAGTCACCTTTGACGCGAAGCGATGTACCGCGCGCAGTAAGTGTCTCTGCCAACGTGATCGAATCTCCGCTTGATTCTGCCGCCTGTGCTGTCTGAGTCAGTAGCGACAGCGCGCGGTCAAGCTGGTTCGTGTAATGAAGCACGCGCGCCTTCCACAGCATTAGCTTGGGCAGGCGCGCCAGTTCCTCGTCCGGGATCGCATCTAGCCATTCGGCCAGCGTGTCCCAGTCGCCGCCCTCGAACATTCGGGAGCCGACGCGGTCGGTGACAGCGACGATGCTGTCCCACGCCGAAGCCTGGATGTAGTGATAGACAGCGTCGTCCCACTTTTCCACTTGTTCGCGCAGCGCTGCGGCGCGCAGGTTCAGGTCCCGGAAGCGGTCAGGGTCGCTGCCGCGCAGGTTGGACACAAGGAAGGCGCGCATGAGGTGGTGGTAACGGTAGGGTTGGGTGTCGTTCGCCGGCGGTATGACCAGGTTGATCTGCGCCAGCCGCCCCAACTTTTCCTCAGCGTCTGTAATCTCCAGCAGTTCGTTGACGAAGTCCACATCCTGTGTCCGTAAGACTGCGCTGTCCAGCAGGAAGTCCCGTAGCTCTGGCGCCTGGGGATCGAACTGCTCGAGGCCGATGTACTGGTACAACGTGTCGGAGGAGCGCAGCTGCTCCAACGCCGCTGGGCCGTGGGTCTGCACCTTGTCCGCCATCAGGATTAGCGCGCCGGCCCAACCTTCCGTCAGGTCAGCCAGCCGCTGCGCATCATCCAGGGAGATGTCACGCTTGAGCACGTCCCGAAAGAGCGATGCGACTTCGTCGCAGGTGAACGAGAAGTCCGTGGCAACGATCGAAACCACTTCTTGCCGCACTGTCATCATCGGCAGCACAGAGATCTGCGGGCGAGTGCGAGAGGCCAGGACCACGTGTACGTCCAGTGGAAGCCGGTAGATCCACCCATCCAACGCCTTGCGGAACTCCTCGTCGGCGCGGTCCATGGAGTGAAAGTCGTCCAGGATGAAGATATAGGGCGCCTGCGAGGAGGCAGTTGCCCCTACCAGCAGATCCGTAATTCTTCCGGGGGAGAGTTGCTCTCCTGATTCCAGGGCCGCCAGCAATTCTTGCCCGAATTCCGGGAACTGCGCGCGTCCTGCCGCGACGAAGTATTTCAGGAATGTTTCCGGCTTGACGTCGCGTTCGTCCAGCGAGTACCAGCAGACGGGCAGCGGTGCCGACTGCGCGAAGTCCAGCAGGAGTGTCGTTTTTCCGTATCCAGGCGGCGCGCTTACGACGGCTACTCTCCGCGATGTTCCCTCGCAAAGAGCATCCACCAGCCGCTGGCGTCGGATGATCGCTGCCTTGCGGGCAGGCAGCTGCACTTTCGTCGGGTAAGGGACGTCTACGGTGGAGTAGCCTCGATTAGTGCTTGTCTGTTCTGCCATCTCTCCCCGATTTCAGTTAAGACGCGAGCCTTCGTGCCAAAACCGGCCCGAAACGCCATTTGCTGCCCACGCCCATAACTGGCGGAGCATCTACTCCGCCTCTGCCAAAGGTAAAGACGAGGGCATTACCCTGCCGTTACATCGCGATTACGGGGTCTCTTAACGCTTCCTGAACCCGCGTTCCTGTATTTGACCCGGCCTGCATTCGTGGGCAAAATCGGTGAGTAAACGGCCCCCGGAAACCAAACATGACATGCCGGTAACCCGCAGTCTTCGGCTCACATTACTGGTCGTCGCCGCCATCATCGGCGTCCTCTTTGCCATCTCCCTGGCTCGCTCCGCCTCCGCCGACCCTGCGCTCGATTCAGTTGAGTCTGAGTTCCTCACGCTTATCAACGAGTACCGCGTCCAGAACGGACGCGCCGAACTCGTTGTCAACTGGGACTTGAGCGAGGCTGCCGACTGGTACGTAACAGACATGACCACGAAGAACTATTTCGGGCATGCGCAATATTGCGGCAGTCTCAATCCACCGAAACCACCACATTGCGATTCCTACGGCGGCCTGCCCGGGGACCGGGCTCGTGCCTTCGGCTATAGCACGCCAGTGGGAGAGAACGCGGCCGCGGGCTTCACTTCTGCGCAATCGGTTTTCAATGCATGGAAGGCATCCTCGGGCCACAACACAAATATGCTGCGCTCCACCTACAAAGTCATTGGCATCGCCCGCGCCTGCAAATCAGGCACCACTTACGGATGCTACTGGATCACCGACTTCGGCAGCGTGATTTCCGGGCCGAACCCAAACACCCCTTATCCGCCGGGAAGCGCCACGCCTACGCCCGCCAGCAACACCCCCACGCCATCTCCAAGCAAAACCCCAACCCCTACGCCCAGTAAGCCTCCAACCCCGACTCCATCACCGACGCCCACTCCATCGCCCACGCCCGAGCCGCTCGGCATCACGTGGGAAGACATCACCTGTGACGGCGAGTTTCTCCCTCAAGACGCCCTCGTCGTGATCATGACGGGTGCCGGCGTCACGAGCAGCCTTCCTGCGGGGGATGAGATGTGCCCTCAGCCGGGCGAGACCGTGGTCGTTGACGGAGTCCCGCGCACCTGGGGCGATGTGGACTGCTCCGGTGCCATCAACGCAGTCGACGGCGTCGTTCTGCTCTGGTGGATGCTTGGCATCTCCAGTCAGCCGGCTGACCCGCAGTGCCCGCACTTCGGCTCCGAGCTCTGATCTGGCAGTTGACGAGCGCAGCCCTGCCCCACACACTTGGCCGCGAACGATGTCCACGGAGATCTCGCCCGTCGAGGCCGCCTTCCGCAACGCCATGGCCCGCTTTGCGAGCGGGGTCACCATAGTCACAGCCCGCAACCGTGCGGGAGAAACTGTCGGGTTTACGGCCAGCGCTTTCTCCTCGCTTTCCCTCCATCCCCCGCTGCTCCTCGTCTGCCTGCAGAAAGATGCCGATTGTTACGCTGCCTTCATGGAGGCGGAGCACTTCGCCGTCAGTATTCTCTCCCGGGATCAGGACGACATCGCCCGCCGTTTCGCCACCAAGTCCGTCGACAAGTGGGATGGCACACCGGCGGTCTCCGGCGAACGCACCCGCCTTCCGTTAATTGAAGGCGCGTCCGCGCACACCGAATGTCTGATGATCGACCGCGTGGACGGCGGAGACCACACCATCCTGATCGGTGAGGTCATCTCCGCGGCTTCCTCTGAACTGGAGCCGTTGCTGCACTTCAACCGTCAGTTCGGCCGTTTCGTCGGCGAGGAACCCAGCTTGTGATCAAGCTCGTCTTCTGCCTCCGCCGCAAGCCCGGCCTGTCTCTCCCGGAGTTCCAGGATTACTGGCTGAACAAGCACGCGCCCCTCGTGGCCAGTCATGCCGGGACGCTACGCATCAAGCGTTACGTGCAAACGCACACGATGGACGATCCCGCTACCCAACAGGCCGTTGCTCGCCTCCGCGGCGCGCCACTAAACTACGATGGCGTCGCCGAGTTGTGGTGGGAGAGCCGCGAAGAGATGGCGGCGGGTGTCGCTACGCCGGAAGGCAGGGACGCTGCCACCGCGCTCCTCGAGGACGAACGCAAGTTCATCGACCACGCCAACTCCCCTCTCTGGCTGGCCGAAGAGCATTCGATTGTATGAGCGCCTGTAAGAAGCACTCGTGCCCTCGGCGCTATTCACTCAGTGAACGCTCCGCGATCTTCCATGCCACTACTTGCAGGACCGCCGGGAGCTGTGTGGCGTTGGGAACTTCAAAGTAGTGGTCGTTGGTGCCAGGCGTCGAAGATGCGATGCACTTCAGCAATCTGCGGTCGGCCGTGTTGTCGTTGTTAGTGTTGCCTATACCGTTGCAGTAGCTTGTTGTCGGAAACTGATTAGCGTTGTTGCTTCCGCAGACACCAAAGCCCACTACATACACGTCAGCGTTGTATGGAGCGCCCTTCAGCACATTCGCAACGTCTCTTGTCCGCGTATCTAGCTGGCGTTCTCGTGTCTGGGCACTGCTGCAGTCCGATCCAGTGTTTGAGTCGGAATTTTGCGGCGATGTAGTCGGTCGGCAAGCCGTCGGGGGCTGACCTTGGCCGAACGAGACATTGCTGTAAGTGTTGTCTCCGTCGGTGAGGATCACCACGGAACGCACGGTACCTTCGTCGCCCTGGGCGTTCGGGCCATTGAACATCGCCAGCGCTTGCAGGAAGGGAAGACAGACGTTTGTACCGGATCCGCCGGCGGCGTTGGCCGAGTTGATGCCTGCACCCAGGCGGCTCACGTTCTGCGTCAGGTCGATAATTGAAGAGGCGCGAGCGCAATCACTGTGGCTGCGGGGAGGGTTGTAGCATCCCCGATAAGGCGCGTATCCAACTTGACTCGAGCCGCCGGAATTGCCAAGGAGTACGTCCACGAGCGACAGTGCGGCAATCTTTGATTCTCGGATAGGGCAACCGCTATTGCTTTGTGAGGAATTGCAACCGGCATCCATGCTTCCAGTGTCGTCGAGAAGGATTACGGTATCCATTGGGATCACGTCGAAAGACAGCGATGCGGCTGCCCCGGAACCGACCAGGACGGGGAACACCCCGAAGAAACTGCTGAACGGGAAGGTCCCGGTCTTGTTGATGATCACTCGCATGCTGTCGCAGCCGACCTCGGGAACGCACGCGCTTGGCTGATTGGGCGTTGCATTGTCGCAGATGCCCGGCGGAGGGTCGGACAGCCCGTTACTGCAAAGCATCCGGATCTCGATCTCGACACCGTCGACGCCATCTTCATAGCCGTTCTTCGCCGCCCACTCCAGCGCCCGGTTTCTCGCCGTGGCCGGGTCCGCGGGTAATTCGATTGATCCCGCCAGCGACGCAAAGTCCGCAGCCCGTTGAATCCCGCGGCGCTCGGCTAGGACCATTCCGAGATCAATTGCGATTGCGCCAACGAGGAAGAATGCCGTCATGACCAGGACCATGATGATGAACATCTGCCCGTCTTCACTCGCCGCTCCCCGAAGGCCTTGTCCCCCGCTCATCAGCATTCCGGAGCTACGGAGATGTTTTGCTCCAGGCGAACATGCGCCTCGGGCGTCATCGACATCTCTGGGGTGCCCAGGCCGAACGCCTCCGTGAGCTCCTCTCCCACTAAGAACTTGTATGTATATTCAATCGAGACCATGGCGCCATCGCCGAAATCTCCCGGGCTACCGTTTCCGTCCACGTCGTAGTAGCAAACGGAAACGGCTCCAGCGTCGAACAGACCGCTCGCCCCATTCGTGACCACCGCCGCCACCGTTGTTTCGGAGGCACCTAATGCTGCGGCCCGGGCTCCTTCACGCAACGCATCATCGAGTGTTGTCTTGCGGTCGACCGCCATTGCGAGATCGAGGACGACCAGCAACATCAAAAGGGTGATGGGCATAAGTACGGCGAATTCAAGGAGGCTTTGGCCTCCTTCGGCGGCGGAATGACTGGTCCAGTCCTGCATATGGCGCAAGGTGCCGCTAGTTCGGCGCGTGCCGAAGCCCCCTATCCCGAAACAAACGCGAGGTGGTCACGATTATGGGCGAGAGTAAGCGCTTCGTCTGTAAGCAAATCGTAAAAACTGCCGGTGGGAGTGCCGAGCAGTTACCCTGTTCGGCTCTAAGGGCATCTCAATTGCTCTCTCCGGTTCCGGCTGAATCCGCCGATTGTAGCGCTATTTACACTCTTCTTCCTGATTCGCCGTCATCCTTCCGGCCTACCATTGCCATGGATCGAGGTGATTCACTATGGCCAGGTACCTTGTTGTGGCTCACCAAACAGCGACGAGCCGCCCGCTCGTCGAACAGTTGCGCTCACTGGCCCGCGACGATTCGGAAGCTTCGTTCACCCTCGTCGTGCCGAGTACACACGTCGAGCACCTCCTGACATGGACCGAAGGGGAGGCGCGTGCGGTCGCGAACCGCGTGGCGGATGAAGCCAGCCAGGTCTACCGCGGGTATGACCTCCGCGTCGAAGGCGCAAGCGTTGGCGACGACTCGCCGCTGCAGGCTATCGATGATGCCCTGCACGCCGACGCGGACTACACCGCAATTGTGATCTCCACGTTGCCAGCAGGCATCTCCCGCTGGCTGAAGCTCGATGTTCACAGTCAAGCTCGCAGGCGCTTCAGTCTTCCGGTGATCTCGGTGATAGCTTCCGAGGAAGAGATAGACGCCGCCCGGCGACGCTAGTCGCCGACCTTCGGGAGCAATGCCAATGTCTTCGCATCCTCAGGTATCCAATCGTGCCAGGCAAACACCTGCCAGACGTCCGCAACGTGCATGATTCCTGAGAAGCGCATCACGTGGCCGCTCTCATGGCGGAGGCGTACCGTGTAGTGCATCCGTGTGGTGTGCAGCACAGGCTCGGCCGGGTCCCACAGCTTTAGCATGCGGGTGACGTACGCTGGATCACCCTGGAGGAACCGCCGGTAGGCATCCGTAGTCCACGAAGCTGGCCGCTCCGGATTGACTTGGCTTCGGAGGTCGGCTTTGCCCAGTCCCAGCACGAAGCTCATCAGTTCGTCCCAGTTCTCGAATCGCTCAGCGTAGGACGGAGAGCTCCCAAGAGCCAGCAAGTTCCATTTCTCGGGAAGTGGCAGACGTTCGCTTAGCGGAACGTCAATGAGAAGGCGGAACGCCCGGTTCGCCGCGATCAAGTCAGACGCTTCGTTCGTCACGAACACCGGCCAGCCGCTCCGCTCCACCTCCCCCGCGAACCATTCGACTTCTCGCGGCCCGTAGGCCTGGTGGAAGATCGCCCTCCAGTTCGTTGCGTAGCCCGCGCCCGTAAGTACCGGGTTCGCTTGCTCAACCGTCATCCCCAGCGCATCGACAATCGCCACCAACGCCTCCCGGCTCGGGTGACGCGCGCCGTTCTCGTACGCCTTTATCGCCGATAGCGAAAGGCCTGAGCGATGGGCGATATCTGGCTGCGATAGCCCCCTCTTCTTACGGTATTCGCGGACGTTCTTCCGCCAATCCAGGCTCGCCTGGAGTTCCTCCTTGGATTCGCCGCCGTCGGTCATATGTAAATCGTAACCGACCCGACTACAAATTGTGGCCGGTTTCGCATTGTCGACGCTGTTGCCGCACCCGAAAATCGCTTGGAAGCGGTCATGCGATACGTACGCCTTCTCCCCGTTGCCATCGCGACACTTCTGCTTCTTCTCGCCCACGCGAATTCACCCGTCGCATCTGCCGCGATCATCATTCAACCAGCGACCCTTGCTCGGGTTGAAGCTTCCAGCTTCGATGGCTTGGGGACCGTCTCACCACCCGTCGTCAAGCAGAAGACCAACTTCACTACCTTCAACGAAGGCGCAAACTCCTTCGACGACCTGAACGAGGGCCGCAGCGCTCAAGGACAAGGCCTCCAGAACACAACAATCGATTCCACCAATCCGCAGGCAATCACTATCGATACCCTTGGCTCTGCGATGGCCGGCTGGACCGACGGGCAAATCGGCGACGGAAAGGATCCCAGCGGTCACGGTAAGTCCCAACTGATCGTCTTCGTACAGGTGACCGACACACCGGTGCCCTACACGGTCTCCGGTTCCCTCTCGGCCAGCGTTACTGGTGGAACCATCGGTTGCGTAGCAGCATCCATCGAATTGCCCGGTGGGACCACGCTTGTGGCCGCGGCTCCCGCTGCTTGCGGTCAATCGACCCGGGACGTCGACCATTCGGGTGAACTGGCGGTCGGGAATCACGCCTTCGTGATTTCAGCGAACGCGCCCGCCTCCAACTCAAATTCCACTGGAGGAACTGCGGACGTCCAATTCGACATATCGATTACCCTCGGCGATCCCAACCCCGTTCTCGATAGCGTCGAGTTCACGCAAGCCATCCAGGAGCTACAAACGATCTCCGAGCTCAAGGCAGACCTCGCTGGAGATGGAAAGCCTCCCGTCCCGATCGTCGCGAATAAGCCACTTGCCATGCGCGTCTACTTCTCTGAGGTTGCGGATGGCGTTAGTTACGTGGCCGAAGTGAGCGGCCAGGTGACCGACGAAGTAGCCGTCACACTCCAACCGGGCTGCACGCCGAGCGACCGCCGCAAGAACATCAACAACTGCGAGTCCGTCGACTTCTACTTCAACCCGCCCGAAGGCAGTTGGTCGGTGCGCCTCGTAGTCAAAGACGATGCAGACGAAACCGTCGCAGACCACACCTTCAACCTGACCAGCGTCAAGACAGACGATGTCACTTTGAAGGCAGTCTCAGTTTGTGACTCGCAAACAGGCCCAGGCAACTCCTGGGAGTGCGCCGACGCATTTGAGCTGATCAGCCAGGCATCGCTAGTACGTCGCATGTTCCCGACCGCTAATCTCAAGGTCATCGTTAGCGGCGACGTCGTCCGCCGCGACGCCTCGACCTTCTCCGATTCCGATCGCTGGTGGAGCCAGGTCGCCCGGGACCTCGACGGCCTGCACACCAACACGGATGAACTCTTCGGGCTACAAGGAACCGAAATCTATTACTACGGTATCGCCCGGCAAGAGGTTCCCCCCGGCCTCAACGGCGCCGCCTATATAGACACCCGGGGCGCTGCCAGCCGCGACAACATCCCTCTGTACGAAGTGGAAGCCGCCCTCGTGGCCCACGAACTGGGGCACGCCATGGGCCTTGACCATACCGGAACAGATGAGCCGGTCAGGATCGGCAACGCAGGCTGCCATATGTCCGAGCGGACGACCCTGCCAGACTACCCGTACGCCGATAATCGCATCCGCTCCGGAAGTGCGCCCGGCGAGCTCGAAGTAGGCTTCGACGTTGCCAGCGGTACTCCACTCAACGGCGAGTTCTTCTACGAGATAATGGCCTACTGCGAATCCCCCGCTCCCCCCATCGCACCCGACGTCACATCCTGGATCACACCGTTCAGCTACAACGAGTTGATCGCTCCCGCTGGCCCCCTCTCGGTCGATCCCGTCCCGCCGCAGCCTGCTGCAATACCCGCCGCCGTCAGCGATTTTTGGCTGCTGCAGGGGCACATCCCTGACGGCAGCCCGAACGCCACTCTGGATCCGCTGATCACAGTCTCGGGTGAAGGCCCTACTGGTCCCGGCTCCGGCACACACCGAATAGAAGTGCACGGCCCGGGCGGTCTCCTATTTACGCGCATGTTCACACCTGCACACGGCCATGGGTCACCCTCGCCGGGCGATCCAGTCGTATCAACCGGGTCCGCTTTCTCCGAGTTGATTCCAGTCCAGGCCGGTGCTACCAGCATCCAGGTCTTCGATGCGCTCCAAACGCAGATCGGCGCGATAACCCTCGGTGGCGCGGCACCGGTCGTGGACAGCATCACCCTTCCCGCCGCCTTCACCGGCCCGCAGTCCGTGTCTTGGTCCGTCACTGACCCCGACAGCGCGGATCACGCGTATCGGGTCGATTACTCCCCCGACGGCGGCCAGACCTGGCAAAGCCAGGGCATCGGTCTCACCGAAACGACCCTCGTCTTAAACTTCGACCAGCTCGCTGGCTCCAATGCCCAGGGATTGTTCCGGGTCACTGCCTCGGATGGCGCAAACAGCGGATCGGATACCAGCGCCGTCTTCTCGGTCTCCGGGAAGCTTCCGCAGGGTGAGATCATTGGCCCCCAGCGCACGTCATTCCGCAAAGGTGAGCTCGTCTGGTTGGAAGCCGCCGCCTGGGACATCGACGACGGTACGCTGGACGACGGCGCGGTCACCTGGTCCTCCAGCAATGATGGCGCGCTGGGAACGGGCGCTAGCCTTCACGTGTACGAACTCTCCGTCGGCTCGCACACCATCACCATGACCGCACGCGATTCCGACAACAACACTGTGACAGACACCATTTCGATCACGGTTACCGATTCAACTATTGCTGAAGGGAACGGCGATACTGATATCGACTGTAGCGGTCAGTTCAATGCGGCGGACGCGCTGGCCTTGCTCCTCCACTTGAACGGACTCGACTCGGGTTCCTGTCGCGAAATTGGGATCGGCGCTCCAATAGCCTTCGGCAATGTGGATTGCGACGATACCGTCAGTCTGACCGACGTCGCGGAGTTGCTCGCGCTGGTAGCTAACGTTCGCCCCAGCTGCGTGTCGTAGTTCCGGCTGCGTGGCACGAAACCAAGTGCTACACACCCGGCGTAACCAACATCTCACGTAGCGCCCGCCACGTCTTCTCATCAGCCGGTATCCATTCGTTCCATGAGAGTTCATTCCAGAGATCGGCGATCGTGGTGCTGCCACAAAAGGACAGCACGCATTTTGGGCCACGAATGCGGACGGTGTAGGCATGCCGCGTCCGGTGTGGTAATGGCGGCGCCTTACTCCAAAGGTCGAGGATGCGCCCGATTAACACCGGATCTCCTGCCATGAAGCGACCGACCGCGGACTGCAGCCACGGCGCCGGCCGGCCGGGCGACTGATGCCATCGGGGATCACCTTTGACCAGCCCAATCATGTACGTCACCAGTTCGTCGAGATTCTCGAAGCGGCCCGCAAACAGTGGGTTGCTCGCTTTCTCCGAGCTCATTCCAGTCCAGGCCGGTGCTACCAGCATCCAGGTCTTCGATGCGCTCCAAACGCAGATCTAGACTCTGCCGTGTCCTGCCGTCGGCGACCCCATCACGGCGGACGGCGAGCCTCAGACCTGGGGCAACTGGGACTGCAGCCTCGACGGCATTCGCTCCCGCGACGCCCAGGCCATCGGCAAGTTCGTGCTTGAGGGCGCGCCGCTCACGCAAACTCCCCCGTGCCCCGAGGTCGGCGCGACGGTGACCGTGTCGCAGTAGCTACGTGCATTCTTCGACGGTCGCCGTCCGGGCCTCGCGGGCCTGAGCCGGTTGTACAATTCGCGCCATGGAGCCGCGCATCCAGTACGCCCGCACGACGGACGGCGTGAACATCGCCTTCTACAAGATCGGTCATGGCCCACCGTTAGTCATCACGCCAAATAACACGCTCAGTCACATCCAGCTGGAATGGCAACTTCCCGAGAGCCGTCACTGGTATGAGCGTCTGGCTTCCAGCGGAACCGTCATCCGTTACGACGGGCGCGGCAGCGGCCTTTCGGATCGCGACGTAACCGACTTCTCGCTCGATTTCCACGTGCGCGATTTGACGGCCGTCGCGGACAAGCTGGAACTTAGCAGATTCGCGCTGATGGGGTGCATGGACCTCGGCCCTGCGGCCATCCTCTATGCGGCTAATAATAGTGATCGCGTGTCGAAGCTGGTCCTCTGGTGTGCCTATGCGAACGGCTCTGACCTTGAGATTGCGCCGGAGACGACGGCCTGGATCGATCTCATGAAGCAGGACTGGCAGCTTGGAACGCAGAGCTGGGCAAACAACATGGTCGGCTGGTCAGACAGCGACCTGGCTCACCGGTTGGCCCGCGATTATCGCGAGAGCTGCGCGGCGGAAATGCTTATCGAAATGTGGCGCGCGAGCCTGGAATTCGACGCCAACGAAGCATTGCCTCGCGTCGCCGTCGAAACCCTCGTTCTCCATCGCAGCGGGATCCGATTGCTAACCGTGGATACCGCCCGGAGAATGGCCGCGACTATCCCGAACGCCCGACTCTCTGTCTTCGACGGGCCGGCCACGATGCCTTATGTCGGTGATAGTGAAGCAGCCGCCAGCGCCATAGAGGAATTTCTCGGCGGTTTCGCCCGTACCCCCGCAACAGTCGGACCTGGCATGACAGCCATCCTCTTCGTGGACATCGCCGATTCCACCGCCCTCACCGAACGTTTCGGCGACAAGGCCTTCCGCGAGAGGGCCCGCGACCTCGACACATCGCTGCGAACAATCATCCGCGAACACTCCGGCACATGTATCGACGCCAAAACGCTTGGCGACGGCGTACTTGCCACGTTCACCAGCGCGGCCCAGGCCATCGAGGCCGCGCTCGCCTGCGGTAAAGCCGGTGCCCGAAGGCGGCTTGGCCCTCCACCTCGGACTGCACGCAGGCGACGTCATCCGCGAGTCAGACCCAGACGGGCGCAGCAACGTATTCGGCGGCGCCGTCAACATCGCGGCCCGTATCAGCGGCCTCTCCGCGCCGGGCGAGGTCCTGGTGTCGGACACCGTCCGCTCGCTGGCGCGCACATCGGCCGGCGTCACGTTCGAGGGCCGCGGTGAGCAATCGCTGAAGGGCGTGGGCGAGCCGATGCGGGTGTTCGCGGTAAAGCCGGACTAGTATAGTTTCGCAACACTCGTCGCCCCCCAGGTCTGCCTGCAATGGCCTACGGTGGAATCAGGCCAAGGAGGTCACGATGGCAAAACGCAACAAGGGCAATGAGCACAGTACTGATGTTGAAGCGATACCGGAAAAGACCGTCGAGCCGACGCCGGAAGTGACTGCGGCGGAAGTGACGCCGGAAGTCGAAGCGCATCCCCGCATCGACGCCGAGACCCCGCACGTCGATCCGACAGGCGCGGCCGACTTCGACCGGCCGTATGACCAGTGGTCCAACGCCGACCTGAAAATCCGCGCCAAGCAACTAGGGGTCGTCGGAGCGGTTGGTCACGGAGAGCTTATCGATAAGATCCGCGAGGCCGAACGTCGGCTAGTCGAGCGGGAAGGCGTGACGGCAACGACTTCCTAGACCGGGAACACCACGGCGCACTGCCGAGGCCCGCGCACCTGGCCGCCGGCCCACGTAACCGCCGCCGGGTCTTCCAGCGTGAACTCCGGGATGCGCCGCATCCACTCCTCGAGTGCCACCCGCACCTCCATCCGCGCCAGGTTGGAGCCCACGCAGCGGTGGATCCCAACCCCGAAGGCGATGTGCGGGTTCTTCTCGCGGTCGATCACGAAGCAGTCCGCGTTCTCGAATTTCTCCGGGTCTCGGTTCGCACCGGGGAAGTTCATCAGCACGCGGTCGCCCGCCTTCATCGGACACCCGGCCACCTCGACGTCCTCGTTCACGACGCGCGCCATCGTCACCGGCGCGTAGGCCCGCAGCATCTCCTCGACCGCTGTTCCCATTAGACTAGGGTTGGCGGCCAGTCGTTTGCGGTCGTCTTCGTGTGTCGCCAGGTGCCACAACGAAGAGCCGATCGCGCTCCACGTCGTGTCGATCCCCGCGATCAGCAGCAGCGTGCAGATGCCGACGATGTCGTCGTCCGCCACCGGGTGACCGTCGACTTCTGCCGTGGCCATCTCGCTGATCAAGTCGTCACCGGGGTTCACTCTGCGCTCGGCCAGGACCTCCCGGAAGAATGCGATGATCGCCTGCCGGTTCTTGATGCGGATCTCCGGGTTCTGCAGCCCGATCTCCAGCACCCCGCGCACCCAACCCGTGAACGTATCCGACATGTCCTTTGGGACACCGAGCATCCCGGCGATCACTCGCACCGGGATCTGTTGCGCGTAGCCTTCTGCGGCATCGGCGCGTCCTTTGTCTGCGAACCCGTCCACCAGCGAGCGGCATAGCTCGCGCGTCACGCCTTCCCATTTCTCGACCGACTTCAGGTTGAACGCGGGCAGCAGCAGCTTCCGCGACCAGGTGTGCTCAGGCTGATCCACCGAGATCGGCATCGCCCGTACCCCGTAGTCGCCTTGCGTCGGCAGCGCCACCGGTACCACCGTTATCGACCGCGAGGAGAAATGCTTGTAGTCTTGCGCGATGTCGAACACGTCCTCGTACCGGGTCGGCAGCCAGGAGCCCTCGAAGCGCTCCGTATGCGCTATCGGGCAGGAGTGCCGCAGCTCGTCCCAGACCGGGTACGGGTCGCGGACGTACTCCGGGTCGAAGATATCGTAGTCAGCTGCCCAGTTGTGCTCGGATTTGCGCTCAGCAACCATCAGCCTCTCCGTCTCGGCAAGAACGTGCCATCAGTGTTGGGCAGTCGCTGAAACCTGTCAAGCACGAAGCCTGACGCGGACGCTAAGGGTGGGCCGGCTCCGCTTGCGGTGTCGTGAACGGCTCTGTACGATGCACGGCCCCTTCGGCGTACAACCCGTCGATCTCGTTCGCCGGCAGACCCAGCAGTTTTGACAGGATGTCGGTTGTATCGTCGCCGATCGACGCGGCGCCGCGCCAGATGCGTCCCGGCGTCAGCGACATCTTCGGCACCACACCGAACACCCGGACGGGCACCCCCGATTGGCGGTCCAGCACCGGCACCGTCATTTCGCGGGCGGCGTAGTGCTCATCGTTATACTGGTCGCGCACGTTGAACACGCGCGCGCAGCCGATCTTTGCGGCGTTCATCGCGGTTTCGATCTCGAGTGCCGTGTGCCCGGCGCAGTATTCTCGCAGTCGCCGGTCGACTTCGCGTCCCTTTTCGGAGTTCACCGCCTCGGCATCTTTGGAACACTCGTCGTAGCTGTACTCGGCCGGGTCGAGACCAAGGAACCTGGGGACGCGGTCATAGATCGCGCCACCAAGCGCGCCGATATAGACCCAGCCGTCGCTGCATCGGAAAGTGTCGTAGGGCTGGAAGCCCGGCGGACGGTTGCCCGTATGCCCGTAGACGGTGCCCTCGCCGGTAAAGAGTGGCAACGTATTACCGTTGGTCTGGGCCACCGCCTCATACTGAGCGAGATCGATGACCTGGCCCCGTCCCGTCTTTTTGACCTCCCACAACGCCATCATCGTCGCTGCCCAGCCTGTCAGCGCCGTCACGTAGTCGCCGGTATACGATTTCGCGCGCTGTGGCGGGCCAGCAGGGTCGCCGGTCAGATTCATCATGCCGCCATAGGCTTGAGCGATCGCGTCGTAGCCCGGTCTCCCGAGGTATTCTTCCTTTCCGTACTGACCGTAGGTGCTGACGCGTACGATGACCAGGGAGGGGTTCACGGCAAGCGCGAGTTCGTTGGTAATGCCGTTGCGTTCGCAGGTGCCAGGAGCCGACGACTCCATCCACACGTCAGAGATCTTCCAGAGCGCCATGAGCAGTTCGATGCCGCGCGCGTTCTTGAAGTCGAGCCCCATCGACAGCTTGTTCTTCATGCCCTCGGCCATGTCACAGCCGTGTATCCGCGGCCCGCGTACGAGCTGCGGCGCAGTGAAACGGAAGACGTCGCCACCCGGCTTTTCAACGTGGATGACCTCCGCCCCGAACTCGGCCAGCTTCGTGCCGATATACGGCTGGGCGATCAGCTGACCCGTACCGACGGCGCGGATACCCTCGAGAGGTCCGAACGCGGGCACGATCGATGGCGTTGGCGGCCGCTCCAGTTCCTTGATCCAATCCGGAATGGTGTTTCGAAGGCCCTCGATCAGGCTCTCGTCGTGCACAAGCTTCAGATCATGCGGCATTGGGCTTCTCCCCTTTGTGTCGGTGGTTGAACTGTTGCCTGATAATAGTTGGTGGCTCCGTCCGTGGGCCAGATAGTGGCGCTCGAGATCGACTCTCTTGCCGACGACTCGCCCTGACCTCACCAGCGACTGGAGCGTCGCCTCGCCAGACGGCTAATTCTAGAATCGTCACGTAGTCCAGAACATCAAAAGTGAAGGAACGAACTTCGCCGCGAACAACTGCTAACCCTGTCTATCCATTGGTGGTAATTGGCACCCCTTTTGCGGTAAAATTTGACGGTGCGAACCCCCTCTGAGTTCCCCCGGTCCGTAGCTATTCGCGCCACCCGCCAGACCCCCAGCAGAAGGTGATCCCATGTCCATCGAAGCGTTCCCCCTGGGCAACATGCGCCCCGTCAAGATCGAAGAGGAGATGCGCACCGCCTACCTCGACTACGCGATGTCCGTCATCGTCTCCCGCGCCCTCCCTGACATCCGCGACGGCCTCAAGCCCGTGCAACGCCGCATCCTCTACGCCATGGAGTCCGCCGGCATGCGCCCCGGCTCCAGCTACAAGAAGAGCGCCACCGTCGTCGGTGAGGTTATCGGCAAGTACCACCCGCACGGCGATGCACCCATCTACGACGCGATGGTCCGTCTCGCCCAGCCCTTCAACATGCGCTACATGCTCATCGACGGCCAGGGCAACTTTGGCTCCGTCGATGGTGATCCCCCGGCCGCCTACCGCTACACGGAGGCGCGCCTCTCGCCCATCGCCATGGAGCTGCTGGCAGACATCGACAAGGAGACCGTCGACTTCTTCCCCAACTTCACCGGCGAGCACGAGGAGCCGCTGCCCCTACCCGGCCGCCTGCCCAATCTGCTCTGCAACGGTGCTTCCGGCATCGCCGTCGGCATGGCCACGAACATTCCCCCGCACAACTTGACCGAAGTATGCGACGCGGTCAGCCTCCTCATCGAGAACGCTGACGCCACCAACGCCGAGATCGCCGACATCATCAAGGGCCCGGACTTCCCGACCGGTGGGATCATCTTCCGCTACGAGACTGTCCGCATTCCCTCCACCGATGGCACCGGCCCTACCACAGAGAAGCGCGACGCCATCCGCACCGCCTACTCCGACGGGCACGGCCGCATCGTTATCCGCGCCAAGGTGCACATCGAGGAAAGTATCAAGGCCAACCGCAACGCAATCATCGTCACGGAACTGCCTTACCAGACAAACAAGGCCGTGCTCGTCGAGAAGATCGCGGACCTCGCCCGCGCCAAGAAGATCGAAGGCATCGCCGACCTCCGCGATGAGTCCGACCGGCACGGCATGCGCGTCGTCATCGAGCTCAAGCGCGAGGCCCACCCGCGACAGCTCCTCAACGCACTCTACAAGCACACCGCTATGCAGTCCGCCTTCGCGGTAAACATGCTCGCCCTCGTTGAGGGCCAGCCGCGCACTGTCAGCGTCAAGAAGATGCTGGAGGCGTACATCGACCACCGCCGAGACGTCATCCGCCGACGTAGCATCTACGACCTCAACAAGGCGAAGGAACGAGCCCACATCCTTGAGGGTCTACTCAGGGCGATCGACATGTTGGACGCCGTCATCAAGACGATCCGCGGCGCCGCCTCCGCCGATGTGGCCAAAGAGGCGCTCATGGCTAAGCCGTTCAAGCTGAGCGACCGGCAGGCCCAGGCCGTCCTCGATATGCAGCTCCGCCGCCTCGCCAAGCTCGAAGCCAGCAAGATCAAGGAAGAGTACGGCGAGCTGATCAAGACCATCAACTACCTGGAAGACCTGCTCGCCAACCCCCGCAAGATCGACTTCCTGATTCGCGACGAGACGATCGAGATGAAGGAAAAGTTCGGGGACGAGCGCCGCACGATGATCATGGAGCAGGAGCCTGAGGAGTTCTCCGAAGAGGATATGGTCGCCCACCAGGAAGTCGTCGTCACGATCTCTGGCCGCGGTTACATCAAGCGCATCCCGTTGAGCACATACCGATCGCAGGGTCGCGGTGGCGTCGGCATTATTGGCGCCAAAACGAAGGACGACGATGACATTCGCCACCTGGTCGTTGCCGACACGCACGACAAGCTCATCTTCTTCACCGACCGCGGCCGCGCCTTCCAGGTCAAGACCTACGAGGTGGACGAGGGCAAGCGTGAGGCGCGAGGAATCAGCGTCATGCAGCTGCTGATGATGGACCAGAAGGAGCGCATAACCGCCGTGGTGCGCGTCCCTCCGGATGTAAACGCGGAGAAGAACTTCATGGTCATGGCGACGCAGCTCGGCGAGATCAAGAAGACCCAAATGAAGAACTTCGCCAACGTCCGCCGCGATGGGCTTATTGCGATGGACCTCGAAGCCAAGGACGAGTTTGTCGGCGCGCGCATCTGCACCGACGCGGACGACGTGATCATGGTCTCGGGCAAGGGCCAGGCGATCCGCTTCGCCGTCAAAACGCTGCGCTCTGCCTCCCGCCTCTCCGGTGGCGTGCGCGGCATGAAGTTGCGAGAGTCTACCAAGCGAGACAAGGAGAAGGACAAGGTTGTCGGCATGACCATCGCCGAGAAGGGTCTCGATATGCTCGTCGTCAGCCGGCTCGGCCACGGGAAGCGGACTCCGCTCGAGGAGTATCCGACGCACGGCCGCGGCGGCCAGGGCGTCATCACGTTCAAAGTACACGACAAGAGTGGCGATCTCGTCGCCGCGCGGATGGTGGATCCTGAGCATGAGCTGATCATGGTCAGCGAGGGCGGGATCATCCTCCGCACGCCTGTCAAGCACATCTCGCAGCAAGGCCGGCCTACCCAGGGCGTGAAGTTGATGAACGTCGGCGACGACGACAGGGTGGCTGCTGTGGCCGTGGTCGACATGCGCAAGGAGTACGACGCCGGCCCGCTCCCGACCGGAGCCAGCGACACCAACGGCGACATTCCGATCAGGAAGGCAAAGGCCGGCGGTAACCGCGGCAATCCGGCCGCTCCTCCGAAGGCGAAGGCCGGTGGTAACTCAGCAGGCGCCCCAAAGGCGACCTCCCGCAACGGCGCGCGAGGCAACGGGTCAGGCCCATCTAAAGGTGGCAAGAAGGGCAAGTAGGCCCGTGTCGGTAAGCGAAAAGCTGGCCGGGCTTGGCCTCGCCCTACCTCCGAGGAGGTCTGCTGGCTCCTACGTTGGCGCCGTACGTACGGGGGATCTCGTATTCGTATCTGGCGCCGGCCCCCAGAAACCGGACGGTTCGCTTGTAACAGGCAAGGTCGGTGGCGGCGTCAGTATGAGTGACGCACAGGAAGCCGCGAAGCTGTCTGCGCTGAGTTGTCTCTCGGCGCTACATGAGGAACTCGGTGGTCTTGACCGCGTAACACGCGTCGTCAAGTTGCTCGGTTTCGTCAACAGCGCTCCCGGCTTCGTGGAGCAACACGTAGTGATGAATGGAGCTTCCGACCTGCTGATCGAACTCTTCGGCGATCGTGGCCGCCACGCCCGCAGTTCCGTGGGAATGGCTGAGCTGCCGATGAACATCGCCGTCGAAGTCGAGATGATCGTCCAGGTCGCCTAGCTCAGTCTGAGCGAGGCCGATGTCCAAGCGCGCGACTCACAACTTTACAGAAGCAGACTCTCGCATCCACGAGCGGCTGGACCGCGCCTCCGAAGTCTTATTCGGCGGAGAACCCGGCAGTCCGAACTTCGGTGCGTTGCACATGGAACCTCCCGTCGACGTCTACGAAACACGTACCGAAGTCGTGGTCTCGCTGGAGATGGCCGGCCTCCGCGACGAACAGATCGAAGTTATTGTCGAGGGCCGGATGTTGATCGTCCGGGGCAGCCGCAAGGCTCTAACCGGGCCCGCCGAGCGTGCTTACCACCTTATGGAAATCGGTCACGGGCCCTTCCAGAGGGAAATTCATCTCCCGTCGGACGTTAACCCAGAGGAGTTACGCCACGTCTATAAGGACGGGATCCTGCGGTTTTCCCTGCCAAAGGGGAAGGCCGCTCGAGGCCGTCAGCTTCGAATCGTCGTGAGCTAGCGGCACCCCCGCGAAAGGCGACGATGAGCGAAACAGTAAACCCGGTTCCTGACAACACCGTCGAAGAATCACCTTCCGTCCGCGCGACGGAGCTGCGTGTGCCGGACGTTATCCCGGTCATCCCTTCCGGTTCGACAATAGTCTACCCGCAGCAGTTGATGCCGGTGCTCGCTGCCGAGCCGAGAGACATCCAGGCGATTAACGCCGCCGTTTCGACGCCTGGCAAGATGCTCGCTATTTTCTCTCACGCTGCCCTGCCCACGGTCACCGGCGATGAACCCGGTGGAAGCCAGGAGCCGGAAGGCATCCCTTCCTTCCGTCAGATTGGCACCGCTGCCACGGTCGTCCGCATGGCAAAGTCTCCCGATGGGAGCGTCCACGCCATACTCCAGGGTGCTGCGCGCATCCGGCTCGTCGCCATCGAAAGCGATGGACTTCCGATCACGGCACGCGTCGAGCGCCTGCCTGACCGCGGCGTAGCGTCCCTCGAACTTGAGGCGGTTATGCGCGATCTCACCGAGGCGTTCACCAAAGTGGTCTCGCTATCTGATTCTCTCCCCGCCGAGCTGGCCACTTCCGTCGCGGACATGAACGAGGCCGGCCCGCTCGCCGACTTCATCGCCGCTAACCTCCCCCTCAAGTCCGACGATCGCTACTCCGTGCTCGCCGCTCTCAACGTCGGCGAGAGGTTGCAATTGATCGGGAAACTCCTCGAACACGAACGCGAGGTCCTCGAGGTGCAGTCCAAGATCCACCAGGACGTGAAGGGCGAGCTGGACAAACGCCAGCGCGAATTCATCCTCCGCGAGCAGCTCCGGGCGATCCAGAAGGAGCTCGGCGAAGAGACCACGCCTGAACTCTCGGAGCTTCGCCGCAAACTTGATGAGCTGACACTTCCTGATGCCGCTCGCAAAGAATGCACGCGTGAGCTCGAGCGCCTGGCCCAGATTCCGACGATTTCTCCCGAGTACCAGGTCGTGCGCACCTACCTCGAGTGGCTGGCCGACCTTCCCTGGAACTCCGGCACTGAGGACACTCTGAATGTAATTAACGCTGCCGAAGTTCTGGACGAAGACCACTACGGTCTCGACAAGGTGAAGCGCCGAATCCTGGACTACCTGGCGGTCCTCAAGCTCAAGGGTGGCGAGACGAAGGGCCCGATTCTCTGCTTCACCGGCCCGCCCGGCGTCGGCAAGACGTCTCTCGGCATGTCGATAGCCCGCGCTCTTGGTCGGAAGTTCATTCGCGTCTCCCTCGGCGGGCTACGCGACGAGGCTGAGATCCGCGGCCACCGCCGGACCTACGTTGGAGCGATGCCCGGCCGCATCATCCAGGAGATCCGCCGCGCCGGTTCGAACAACCCTCTGATGATGCTGGACGAGATCGACAAGCTCGGAACCGACTTCCGTGGCGATCCTGCCTCGGCTCTTCTGGAGGTACTGGACCCTGCACAGAACAGCACTTTCACGGACCACTACCTCGACGTGCCGTTCGACCTCTCGCACACGTTCTTTGTCGCTACAGCGAACATGCAGGACACAATACCCGGCCCACTTCTAGACCGCATGGAGATTATCGAGCTGCCGGGCTACACGGAGCACGAGAAAGTCGAGATCGGGAAACGCTACCTCCTACCGCGGCAGATCAGCGAGAACGGCATCCCTGACGCCACGCTCAAAGTCACCGAAGACGCCATCCGTGAAATCATCCGCTCGTATACACGGGAGGCCGGCGTCCGCAACCTGGAGCGCGAAATTGGCAGTGTCTGCCGGGGCGTTGCCCGCCGCGTGGCCGAAGGTGATAGCGGACCGATCGCCGTAACGCCTGACAATCTCGGCGACTACCTGGGACCAGCACGATTCCGCTGGGAGCTGGCCAACGAGACGGACGAGATCGGTGTAGCGGCTGGCCTTGCTGCCACCATGGCCGGAGGCGATGTGCTCTTCGTTGAAGTCACCGCCATCCCGGGCAAGGGCCGCCTGATCCTCACCGGCAAGCTCGGCGACGTCATGCAGGAGTCCGCGCAGGCTGCGCTAACCTATGCGCGCTCGCGGGCCATCTCTCTTGGCGTGTCACCCGCTTTCTTCGACCACAACGACCTTCACGTCCACGTTCCCGCCGGTGCCGTCCCCAAGGATGGCCCATCGGCCGGCGTGACCATTGCTACAGCCTTGGTATCCGTGATGACCCGCCGCCCGATTTATAAGGACGTGGCTATGACGGGCGAGATCACTCTGCGGGGCAAAGTGCTGCCCGTCGGCGCTGTCCGCGACAAAGTGCTCGCGGCGCACCGCGCCGGCTCTCGCCGCGTCGTCCTCCCCCGCGAAAACGAAAACGACCTCCGTGACGTTCCGCCCGAAGTCCGCCGCGAGCTTGAGATCATCCCGGTCGAGCACGTCGACCACGTTCTGAACGCCGCCCTCCACGAACACCCCGCCGAAGGCGCGGACTTCGTCGAAGACGCCGTCGCAAGCTGACGACTTCCACCACGTATACTCCCATTCGTGCGCATAGCCGTCGTTTCTGACATTCACGCCAACCTTGTTGCGCTGGAGGCTGTCCTCAAGCATGCCGGCGACGTCGATGGCGTTTGGTGTATGGGCGACAGCGTCGGCTATGGCCCACAGCCCGGCGAGTGTGTCGCCCGTTTGCGAGATGCGGGCGCCCTTTGGGTCGCCGGCAACCACGAACGCGCCGCAACAGGTGCCATTGGCGTCGAAGAGTTCAACTCGAGCGCTGCCGCCGCTGCCCTCTGGACTCGAGGCCAGTTGAGCCACGACGACAAGACGCACCTCGATGCCCTGCCGGAGACGGTGGTAGAAGGCGACTTCACACTCGTGCACGGGACGTTGCGCTGGCCGATCTGGGAGTACCTGGTCGACGAAGAGTCAGCTCTGGGTCACCTCGCGCTTCAGCAGACGCCGTTCGGATTCGTTGGTCACACGCATGTACCGGCGATTGTGACCGAGATGTCGGATTCACCACAGGGCTGTGATATGCGCCGCCTCCGAGACGGAGAGACCGTGACCCTCGACAGCCAGGCGCGCCTCGTGCTCAACCCAGGGGGCGTCGGTCAGCCACGAGACGGCGACAAGCGCGCGTCCTACGCGGTTCTCGATACCTCTGCGGGCACGTTTACGCTGCATAGAGTCGAGTACGAGATAGCGATAACGCAGGGCTTGATGGAGGACGCCGGGCTGCCCGCCCGGCTAATCGAGAGACTCGCGATCGGCCGTTAGCCGACGTTCGCGCGAAACCAGTCCCAGTACTCCGGCCAGTCAGGCAGCGTCATCGCGCTGTTGTGGCCATACAGGAGTCCGCCTGTTTCCGCGTACGCTTCCACCGGGTTCGGTGTGTATAGCGTCAGGGAGTCCCCGAACTGGTTGAGGTACGTGAGGGACCGGCCGTCGTAACGGAAAAGGACGTTCACGCTTTCCCAACCGGCACCAGTGGCGGCCCGCACCTCGTCGTCGGTGCCAAGCTGAACCCAACCTGTCGCTGCCATAAATGACTTCATCTCAGTTGATATCAGCGCCAGCGCGTACATTCCGGGCTCGACGCTCCGCATCTGGTAGCCGTGCATGATCTCGTGAGCGATGGTCTGAGAACTCGATCCCGGCTGCAGCACAACCTGGTTCGAAGCGACCCTGCCGGTGACCGAGACGTCTTCGTTGGTGTAGTAGTTTGCCTCACGCTGGCCGTAGGGCTCCCAGCCGGCCTCGGTCGCCCCTGTGTGGTTCGACAAGAACGCCAGTGGCGCCTGGCTATTGACGGTCACACGCACGAGTAGCGGCACACTGGCCAGAGCTTCTCCGACCGCGGCGATGTTTCGGGTCTGCAGGTCTTCGGTGGCGCCCCAGTCTTGGCGTGAATCAACGATCCTCACGCCAAACTGCGCCTCGATGCTGTCAGCCAGCGCCGCGGCTTCCGGGAACAGGCTGGACCGAGAGGTCGGGGTAACTGCGGGCGGTGTCGCGGTAGCGGTCGTCGAAGGAGCAGATGGTGTTGCCGTCAGAGATGTCGCCACCGGCGGCACAGTGATTGCAACAGTCGGCTCTGGTGCGTCGGTTCGTGGGTTCGGGCTCGCCGCTGCGGTTCCAGTTGGCGAAGAAGTAGCAGCGGAGGGAGTAACGGTTGCGCCCGCGACTATCGGTTGGGTATCCGGACCGTCGTCACCTCCGAAGATGGAAGAAGCAGCGACGGCAACTATGACCGTGGCGACCGCAATCGCTGCAGCCGTCGACCAGATCACGAACCTAAGAGAGTGCGGAACCTGTCCGCCTCCGTCTACCTTTGCCTCGCCGGTCAACCCTGATCTCCCTCCCTGGGCTCGTCACTTCTGCAGTCCCGGGTCGCATCTGACCCCCACACTCTGACATACAGGTTAAGAAATGGTTCAGGCGAATTCAGTTAACGACCAGTAAAGATAACGCGCGCTAGTTGCGATTAGCTTCGCTATAATCGGGTTTCGTATGGCAGATGCAATCAAAGTGGCGGTCGTATTGCCTGTGAGTCCGGCGATGTTGGAGGCGATCCGCAATGTCTCGGGGCGGCTTTCGGTCACTTACCTCTCTCAGATGCAGAGGCTGATGTACCGCGACGGCAAGCCTCTCTGGGCGGGATACGCGGAGCCCGTGCCGGATGGGACGGAGAGCGAGGAAGAAGCGAAGGCCGTGGTCGCGGGGGTGCTCGCTGAGAGCGAGATCTTGCTATCGAACCCGGTTGTCCCCGATGACATCTTGAAGCGCTCGCCGAACCTTAAGTGGGTTCAGCTAACAAGCGCCGGAGCGGACCGCCTCATCGACAGCGAGATGGTGCGCTCCAGCAACGTCACCGTCACTACGGCTAGCGGCATCCACGCAGTGCCCATCGGCGAGTGGGTGATAGGCGCGATGATTGCCTTCGCGAAGGGTTTCCCGCGAGCGTTTCGTAGCCAGCAGGACAACACCTGGCGTCCGTACCTGGCAAGCGAGCTTGAAGGCGCGACTGTCGGTATCGTCGGCCTGGGCGCCATCGGGCGTCACGTGGCGAAGCTTGCCCGAGCCTTCGGGATGAGAGTGATCGCCACTCGGCGCTCTCAGGAGAAGCGGGCGACCGGCGCATCAGTTGGCGAGAGCGATGTCGACGAGGTCTACGCCCGCAGTGAACTCAGCGCACTCCTCTCTGATTCCGACTACGTCGTGCTCGCCATGCCGCTGACCGAAGAGTCGCGACACCTGATCGGCGAAATCGAGCTCGCCTCGATGAAACGAAGCGCCGTCATCGTAAACATCGCCCGGGGGGCGGTGATCGACCAGCGCGCTCTCATCGATGCCGTGCGCAACGGCGTGATCGGCGGCGCTGCGCTCGATGTGACCGATCCGGAGCCGCTTCCTCCGGAGAGCGAACTTTGGACACTGGACAACGTTATGATCACGCCGCATATCAGCGGTGGCACTCCACGCTACATGGATCGCGCCATCGAGCTGTTCTGCGACAACCTGCGCCGCTACCTGGCCGGTCAGCCGCTACGCAATCTGGTGGACGCAGATAGGGGATATTGACAGCGTTCACGCCTGCCACTAATCTGCCTGCAGTACACCTACCATGAAAGGAGGGGTCACAAGATGAGAGAAGTTGTTATCGCGCTTGCGAGCGGGCCCGTCCTTTCGGCTCATTCCCGCTAGCTCGAGACCGAGCAGCAGTTTTCTGACAGCAACGGGCTCCGTTCGCGCTTACCTGTCATCGAGCGTAGATCAATCGGAGGAACCCGAATTGCATACACTGGAGGACCTCGGCTGGGGTCCATTCTTCGACCAACATATCGATACAATTGAAGGCCTGATACGCGGTCGCGTCGCCGAGGAGCAGCGCGGTGCCTACGTTCTGCTGTGCGAGCACGGTGCACTGGATGCCACAGTCACGGGGCGAATGATGCACCAGGCGGACGCGCGCGAGGACTATCCCGCCGTCGGCGATTGGGTCTTGGCCCGGATGGTGCCCGGCGAGGTGAAGGCCGTGATTCACCGCGTCCTCCCCCGTCGGACGAAGTTGTCTCGCAAGACGGCTGGGACGCAGATCGCGGAGCAAATCATCGTCGCTAACGTCGATGTCGTCTTCGTCGTCAGTGCCCTCGACCGGGATCTCAACGCGCGGCGGATCGAACGTTATCTCAGCGTCATCTGGGAGAGCGGAGCACGGCCTGTCGTGGTGCTCAATAAGGCGGATCTCGCAGAGGACCGCCAATCGCTGGTGCGCGAGGTCGAGCGCTCCGTTGTGGGTAGCGATGTCATCGTGACCAGCGCAGCGACTGCTGAAGGCATCGACGATGTTCGCCGTCACATCGAGCGTGGCAAGACGGCCGCTTTTGTCGGCTCCTCCGGCGTCGGCAAGTCCAGCCTCGTTAACTGCCTGCTCGGCCGGGCCGAACAGTCTGTCAATGAGCTGAACGCGTACGGCAAAGGCAGCCACACCACCACGTCGCGCGAGATGCTGTTCGTGCCGGGTGGCGGACTCATCGTCGACACGCCGGGTCTGCGGGAGCTCGCGCTCTGGGACGCGGAGCAGGGCTTGAGCCAGGCGTTTGCAGACGTCGAGAGCTTCTTCTCTGGGTGCGCCTTCAACGACTGCAGTCACGTCTCGGAACCGGGATGCGCCGTGCAGGGGGCTTTGAGGGCCGGCCGACTGGATCACGAGCGTTGGGATAGCTATCGAAAGCTGGAGCGCGAGCGCGTGTTCATCGAAAGTAAGCGCGACGTCAATCTACGCAGCGCCGAGCGCGAGAAATGGAAGAAGATAGCCAGGCAGAACCGCAAACGAATGAAGACATTTGGGCGCTAAGACAGTAAGACGGTTCCGTTCGGCCCTTCGATCGTAGCGATAAGGGCCGGACGCGCCGCTTCTGTTACGGCTAGGTTCACTCTGAGCGCTGACAGCATCGACGTTACGGACTCTGGATGCAGATGTTCGCCTTGCAGGTCGACCAGCGTCGCTCCGGACGGCGCCGTCTCCGACGGATGAGGCCCGGGCTCCCACTGGATCAGGAATGGGACGAGGCCGTCGCCGCCACGCACGCCCGGCAATGTCAGTCGCCAGCGTAGATCTCCGCCATCCGGGAGTGTGCGAGACATCGGTACTGGAGGACCAGGGTCGTAGCCGGCATTACGGGCGTTCGTTACCCGCGCCTCTATGTCTGTAACACCAATAGCGAAAGTGGCAAGCCGTGGCTCTTTCAGCGTGTCAATTCCAAAAGGCCGAGGTTGCTGAGGTTCTGGCTGCTCCGGGTCCGGCGCGATGATCTCCAGGTAGGATCCCTGGCCCAGGGATAGGAGTGCGTTGTGTGTGCCGCGTCCGGTGTGCCTGCCGCCCGGCGCGGCGCGAACTCCAACCAGCCGCTCGATTGAAGCGATGCCTTCGGACAGGTCGCGGACAGCGTATACCAAATGGTCGAGGGACACGCCGCCGCCGAACCGCATGACGTGGCGACTCTATGCCGGAGCAGCGCTCCAGGAAGCCTCAAGTAGCTTCGCCAGTTCCGAGCCCTGGCGCAGTCCCGCCTCCGCCGTCAGTGGGCGACGCGTGCCATCCATGCGATTTGGGCCAATCGCGTCTATCGCTTGTGCGTCAGGGAAGACCAGTTCGACATTGGTGCCCGCCGCACGAAGAGCTTCCGCTTCGGCCCTTGCCTGGCGGCCAAGGAGAGGGTCAATTCCGGCGGTGCCCGAGCCGATCGGAGCGATTATCAAGACCGTGTCGTAACCGGTCGCAAGGTCAGCGCTGGTCCCCGAGCGGACACCGCCGTCCTGGTACCGGCGACCTTCGAACGAGACGCAGGGAAACATTCCGGGCACTGCGCAACTGGACGCGACAGCGCGGCGAATATCGATGCCGTCCGCCTTCGACCATGTCTTGAACTCGCCGCTCTCGGCGTCGACGGATGTCAGGAGCAGGTTTCTGCGTGGCCAATCGGGGTCAACCAGCTCTTCAAAGGACGTCACCCAGCGATCTTCGCTAACAGTCTTCGAGGCCAGTGCCATCCCGCCGATCTCAGCGCGGTCGGCCTGTGTGACCTCGGTCAGTCCGGCCCACTTCTGGAACAAGGTCACCAGCTTTTGTACATCGAACTCCATATTCGCTTCGATTCCATCCGGACGCTGCTCCATGTGCCGCTCGATTAGCGAGTCCAGCGTTTGACCCTGCGCTATCTGCGCGGCTACGACAGAGCCAGCTGACGTGCCGACAAGCAGGTCAGCGCCGCTGACGTCTACACCTGAGCGCTGCAGCCCGGCGAGCACACCGGTCTCCCACGATATTCCGAGCGCGCCACCACCACCGAGTACAAGCGCTGTCTTGCCCATCTGTCTCCCCCTTCGTGGGTCGAGTCTACACTACGGGGACAGACCGATCGTAATCACTCCCGCTACGACAAGGAGAGCGCCCCAGATGCGGGAGAGGCCGTAACCCTCGCCCAGGAGGAACACACCCATCGCCGCGCCTAGAACGATCCCAACCTCGCGGGTCGGGGCGATGTAGCTCACACGGGTCGTCTCGAGTGCGATCAGGACCAGCAAGTATCCTGACGGCGCGAGGATTCCCGCGGCCACGATGCTCCGCCACTGGGAACGCAGCTCATTCTGGACAACCTCTCCTCCAGTTCCCGCGCCTACGAAAGGTGTGAGGGTCAGGAAATAAGAGCCAATGCTGAAGGCGTTCAGGGCCATCGGGTGCAGGTCGTGATCGATTCCGGCCTTATCCCAGATGCTATAGAGCGCGATGACGAAGCCCGTTAGGAAGGCGACGCGTGTGCCAGGCGCCGCCAGCGCCCTTAATGGATGCGCGAAGTCACGGAGAAAGCGTGTGTCGATGTGGATCGTGTAAATGCCGACGACGACGATTGCGATGCCGAATGCCGCGCCGGTTGAGATGCTCTCATCGAGCAGGAAGATGGCCAGGATCGGGACCAACGCCGGGCCGACTCCGCGCGAAACCGGGTAGACGGAGGAGAGGTCACCCGTTGTGTACCCACGCGTGAGGAACACGGCGTAAAACGAGTGCAGGCCGGCAGTACCGAGGCCGTAGAGCAGCTGTTCCCAGCCGAAGCCGTCTACGATTGCGAAGACGATTGAGGGCACTAGCACCACGCAGAATCCGACACCAGAGAGCGCCCAGAAGAAGACCAGCTTGTTGGTGCTGCGCTTGACCAGGAAGTTCCAAGTGGCGTGGATCACCGCCGATGCGAGCACGAGCCCGAAGGCGGCGGTGGTCATAGACCGCCATTGTGACACCTGTGTTTACATGGAGCGACAGGGCGGCCGATACCTACCAGGGGATGCTGGCTGACGTCTCGTGGGTGAGGTTGGGTAGGTCAGCCGCCGAATTGACGTGGCGTGGCGGTGTGTAGAACGTCGCGTAGGGCTCCAGGCGTAGGACAACGCGGTCCTCTCTCTTCGCGCCCTCAGCGATCATCGGACGAACCGACTCCGGCAGGGGGCTGCCGGCCATGACGGCCGCAATCCGCATCATCAGGTCGACGACAGCGGCCTCCTCCGTCTCGACTGTTGCGTCGCAGTAGACGACCAGATAAGTGGGCGGCCACTTCTCGTCAAGCACGGCAAGCGAGACCTTCCGATTGCGCCGCACTGCCTTTGCCTTGCCGCGAGCAGCCATCGTTGATACCAGGATGTCGTCACCGTCCATGAGGTAGTAGACGATGGACATGGCCGGGCCGTGCTCCTTGCGCTGGTAGCCGAAGACTGCGGTGCGGTGTGATTTCACGAAGTCCCTTCTCTGAGTCGAGTCCAATCTTCCGCTCCTCCCTTCGAAGTTTGTTTTGCAAAATCGGGCGTTCAGCCCTTGACATTGTTTAGGCCTAAACGTTTAATACTAAACAAATGCACCCGAGTCAAGACCCTCCCCTTTTCGAGCGATACGTCCAGGCCTTCCTGGCCCGTGAGGGTACTGACGTCGACTCCCAGGCTGCTGTGTTCAATCTCGATCACGCGGCAATGGATGTGATCGCAACGATGGAAGGCCTCGCGCTACGCCCGCACGACCTCACCCACGCCGGCTTCGTGCTGCTGATGACCCTCTGGATCACCGGGCCGCGTGAGACCCGAGAGCTGGCGGCAGTGCTGCGCGTCACGAAGGGCGCGATCGTAGGTGCTGTGAACACGCTGGAGCGAGGTGACCTTGTCCGGCGCGATCGTAGTGCCGCAGATCGGCGGATGGTGACCGTTGTGCTGACGGAGACCGGCCGCGAGTTGATTACGCGTGTTCAGAAGGAGTGGCGGGCACTTGAGGTTGAGGTGACCGCCGACCTCACGCTGGCGGAGAAGCGAACACTGGCCGCGCTCTGCCGCCGGATCGCCCACTCGGCGCGCGTGCTGCGTCACTCACGTAATGGCGGTGCCTCGCCTGCACTGCCCGATCCAGAGGGATTTCTGGACGAGATCATGGCGTTATCGTGACCGCGAAAGGAGGATGCAATGCCCCTGCATCGAGTAAGCCAGGTCGTGATCGGTGTGCCGGACGTGGAGAAGACGTCCGAGTTCTACCGAGACTTCAATCTAAGGGAGACCTCGCCAGGGATCTTCGCGACCGCTGACGGGGGGGAGCAGCTTCAGCTGAAGCACTCCCCAACGCGCCGCCTACTGGAACTGGCGATAGGCGCCGACAATCCTGATGACGTGGACAGAGTTGAGTCACAGGTGAAGGCACTTGGAGTTGCCACGCAGCGCACCGAGGACGGTATTGCCGCGACCGATCCGGGTACCGGTGTCCGTGTGCGGGTCGAGGTAGCGCCCCGAATCCACCAGGACACCGTAGCCGCGACTCCCTACAACGGACCGGGACGGACGGATCGGCTTGGCCGTGCGCCGAAGCTTGGCGGCGAACCGAAGGCAACGCCCCGCAAGCTCGGCCATGTCGTTATCGGATCGACGAACCTTGAGCCGAGCCAGAGGTTCTTCATGGAGGGCATCGGCTTTAAGTTGAGCGACCAGATTGGCCATAACGCCTTCTTCCTGCGCTGTTCGGAGGACCACCACAACCTGCTTTTGCAGAAGGCGCCGGTCCAGTTCTTGCATCACACGTCCTGGCAGGTGGAGGATGTCGACGAGATTGGCCTCGGCGCGCAGCACCTGCTCTCGAAGGACCCGTCGCGGCACGTCTGGGGATTTGGGCGACATTACGTCGGCTCGAACTTCTTCTGGTACTTCCGGGACCCAGCCGGCAACTTCGCCGAGTACTACGCGGACATGGACTGCATCCCCGACGACCAGATGTGGGACCCACAGGTCTGGGATGGAATGCACTCGCTGTACTCGTGGGGTCCGCCACCGCCGCCGTCATTCCTGCGGCCGGATGACCTGACGGAGCTGATGGCGGGACTGCACTCGCCGAGGGGGTAGAGACATGGCCAATGTAGAACCACTGCCGAGGGAAGCCCTCGCTGAACTCGAATCCTTTTTCCAACTCGCCGAGGGGGCGATGGGCTTCGTGCCGCGAAGCCTGTACACGATGGGACGCAAGCCGGAGATGCTGCGAGCGTTCGCTGGCCTTACGGTCGCTGTCTTAGGGCCAGGAAAGGTCGAGCCAGGGCTGAAGCAGCTTGTTGCGATGGTGGCGAGTGTGTCCGCCGGATGCCGCTATTGCCAGGCGCACACGTCCGCGTCTGCATCTCGGACAGGCGTGACCGCCGAGAAGGTTGCGGCGGTGTACGATTTCGCCACCAGTCCCTTGTTCTCTAACCGGGAGCGCGCGGCGCTGAAGCTCGCTCGTGATGCTGGGATTGTCCCCAACGCCACAACCCCCGCGCACTTCGCTGAACTGCGGAATCACTTCAGTGAAGATGAGATCGTCGAGCTGGTTGGTGTCATCTCACTGTTTGGATGGCTCAACCGCTGGAACGACACGATGGCAACCGAACTGGAGGACGAACCGTTCTCCTTCGCCAGTGCGCATCTCGGCTCGCGCGGCTGGGAAGCATCGAAGCACCGGAGCATTGTATGAAACTGGTCACCTTCACAGACACCCAAGGAACTCGCGTCGGCGCTGTCACCGACGCAGGCATCGTTGACCTGACGTCCGCCGGATTGCCGGCGACGATGATTGAGTTGTTTTCGCTGGACGACGCCAATGTACATGCGGAGAAGGCAGTCGGCGCTGCTAAGAAGGTGGTTCCGGTGGCTTATGCGCGCCTTGAGGCGCCAGTGCCGAACCCGAAGAACGTGCTGGCGATCGGACTGAATTACAAGGACCACGCGTCCGAAGCGAACCAGCCGATCCCGCAGCGGCCGATCGTGTTCACGAAGGGGCCGAACTCGATCACGGGCCCTGGCGCGCCGATCCTCTTCCCGCGCCACAGCCGAGCCGTCGACTGGGAGGCCGAGCTTTGCTTCATGATCGGCAGGCGAGCGCGCTACGTGAAGGCGACGGACGCCGAGAAGTACATTGCGGGCTATATGTGCGGGAACGACGTCTCCGTACGTGACTGGCAGTTCCATTCGCCGACGTGGATGATGGGCAAGTCCTTCGACTCTCACGGCCCGATCGGTCCATGGCTAGTGACGCCGGACGAAGTCGATGTGGGGCATCTGGGCATTCGCCTGTTCCTGAACGGAGAGCAGAAGCAGTCTTCCAACACCGATCAGCTCATCTTCGATGTCGGCGCGATCCTGGAGTACGTCTCCACAGGCGTCACGTTGGAGCCAGGTGATGTCGTGTTCACGGGCACACCGGCGGGTGTCGGCGGAACGATGCGGCCGCCGCAGTTCATGAAACCGGGAGATGTCGTACGCGTGGAGATCGATGGTCTCGGGTCCCTGGAGAACACTGTCGTCGAGGACGGCGGTTGACCACCCAGTATGATGTCTTGATCTTGGGTTACGGGCCGGTGGGTCAGGTAGCGGCGAATCTGCTTGGGCAGCGCGGGTTTCGCGTCGCGGCGTTCGATAGTGCTGCGGGTATCTATAACCTGCCGCGCGCCGCCCACTTCGATGGCGAAGTCATGCGGATCTTCCAGTCGGTCGGCCTGGCGGAGGCGGTGCTTCCCGCCTGTGCCGAAGTGAAGGGAATGCATTTTCTCTCCGCGAAGGGCGAGACCTTGATTGGCTTCAACGCGCCTGATCGGCTGACCGCGAATGGCTGGCCGTCAGGCTATCTCTTCTACCAGCCGGACCTCGAGGGTGCGTTGCAGAAGGGCGCTTGCCGCTTCGCAAACGTTGATGTGTTCCAGGGTCACGAAGTGCTGTCGATCGACCAGGCCGACGGCGGGGTTTCAGTTCGAGTGCGGGACATCGCAGCGAACAGCGAGCGTTCAGTTACCGGCGACTGGCTCTGGGGCTGCGACGGGGCGCGCTCGCTGACGCGAAAGACGCTGGGGGTAGAGCTTGAAGACTTCTGCCTCGACCAGCCGTGGCTGGTGATCGACACGATGCTCAAGCGAGAAGTCGAGCTACCGGAAGTGGCGCTGCAAATCTGTGACCCGGCACGTCCATCGACGTTCATCCCTTCGGCCGGGAGGCACCGGCGCTGGGAATTCATGCTCATGCCGGGAGACACGCCCGAACAGATAGAGCGCCCGGAAACCTACTGGCCGCTGATGTCGCCGTGGGTCACGCCGGATGACGCCGAGGTCATTCGCGCCGTTGTCTACCGTTTCCACGCGCTGATCGCGCGGGAATACCGTTCGGGCCGGATGTTCATCCTGGGTGACGCAGCGCACCAGATGCCGCCTTTTCTAGGGCAGGGGATGTGCGCGGGTATTCGCGATGCAGCGAACCTGGCCTGGAAGCTCGACGCGGTGCGCAAGGGAATCGCCGGCGAAGCTCTGCTGGACACCTACTACGAAGAGCGCGCTCCACACGTCCGAACAATCATTGGGCGAGCTGTAACAGCCGGACACGTGATCCAGGCGACGGACCCGGCGGCGGCCGAGGTTCGCGACCGGGCTTTCCTCGCGGCAGATCAGAAGGAGTTCGTTGTGGGCGAGGAAGGAGCGTTTGATATGCGGATGCCCGGCCTCACTTCGGGTGTACTTGTGGACCGCCGGAATGGTGCAGCGGGGCAGGTGTTTCCACAGCCGCTGGCGCGTATGGATGGCGCCGCTTTTCTGCTGGACGATGTCTATAACGGCGGCTGGGCGATTGTTGCGGGGACTGAAGCCGCGTCGCTATTTACCGCGGAGGTGCAGACTGCGTGGTCGTTTGCGGAACCTGTGCTGTTGCAGATCGGCGAGCCGCAACCAGGAACGGGCGACTGGGCCGTGGCGCAAGAGCACGGCGACATGCTTACGAAGTGGCTGGAGAAGAACGGCGCGGCTGTCGTCCGGCCGGACCTCTATGTGTACGGGACTGCGCATTCCGCTGAAGGTCTTGTGAGGATGGCGGAATCGCTACGCGGGCAACTGCAGGGCTAGGCCTGCTCTTCCAGGGTCACAGCGTTCTCTTCTTCCTTCTCCGCCGCACGCAACAACGCCTTCTTGTGTTCTTCGTTGGTCTCCTGCGCGGCAAAGGCGCGGTAGAGAGCGGCGCCGCTTCGCTCAAGCTGTGCGAGCAATGCCTTTTGTTCGGCCAGAGACTTGCCGCCAAACAGTTCCGGGAGTAGTTCCTGCGCCGACCTGGGCGCTTCAAGCACCATCTGCGTCTGGGTAACGATTGCGACAAGCTTCCCGTCCTCGCGGGTCACCGTCGTGCGCCAGACTTGCGTGCGCTTGCCCTTGTGAACTGGCTCCGTCGTGGCGATCACCTTCTGGCCGGCAGGTGCAGTGGAGACGAAGTTGGTCTTCGACTCGATGGTTGTGGTGCCGGCGCCAGCGGGTACGTTGTTCATCGTGCAGGACGCACCCATGAAATCGGCGAGCGTCATGATCGCGCCGCCGTGCATCGCCCGGCCGGTCGTGCAGAGGTCGTCGGTGACCATGACTTCTGCGACGAGCCTGTCCTTGGTCGCTTCCTTGAACTGCATCCCGAGAACCTTAGGGAACATGGCGTTCGCTACCTGCGTGAGCTGTTTTACGTCGTACATGCGGCCCATTCTACAGGGCCGCGCTCGTCAGCAGGTGGGTTCTGTGCTGGCGAAGGCCCAGTCAAGGAGCGCGCGGGCGTCGTCGTAGTCGGAGATGCTATGCAGCACCGAGACCAGCAGAGTGCGGTCCTCTTGCGTGGCAGCGGCGACGATCGTCTGGTTGGCGGTTGGGGTGAAGCCGGTCTTGACGCCGATCGCGCCTGGGTAGTTGGTTAGGAAGAGGTTGATGTTCTCCAGCGGACCCTTGTCCCAGTCGGGAATGTATGACGCTGTCCTAACGATTTCGGCAAGTTCGGGGTCGCTAAGCAACTCGTGGGCGATGATCGCGATGTCGTGCGCTGACACGAAGAGGCGGGGATTGTCCAGGCCGTGGGCGTTTGTGAAGTTCGTATCTTTCAGGCCGAGTTCCGTGGCCTCAGCGTTCATCATCCGCACAAACTCCTCTTCGCTGCCGCCGATGTACTGCGCGATAATCAGCGCTGCGTCGTTTCCGGAGCGGAGGAGCATCCCGTAGATGAGATCGCGGAGGCTCAGCTTCTCGCCGAGCTCCACGCCCATCGCCGTGCCGTCTGATTCGAGCGAAAGCGTGAACCCATCGAGCGGCGATGTGATAACCGTGTCGAGGTCAGCGTTCTTTGCCGCGACCAGCGCCGTCATCAGCTTGGTCAGGCTTGCCGGAGGGTAGCGGGTGTTCTCGTTGAAGGCGAAGAGCTTCGCGCCGCACGGTTCTTCGATGATGTACGCGCTCAGCCCGGTGATCTCGGGGATTGGATACGGCGAACGCACTGGTCTCGGCTGTGTCACGGCGGTTGTTGATGGTCGAGGTGTTGCGCTCGCCCCCAGGACCAGCGGTTCCTCTGAGCACGGGGGCGCGCTACACGAAGTCACTGCTGAAAGGTCGCCGCTGTCCCGAGTCACCAGGCCAATGGCGACCAGGAAAGCCGCCAGGGCGAAGAACAGAAGCAGTGGCCGGGGCAGTGTTGGGGCGCCGATTGGGGCGCCGAACCGCGCGTTGGGGCGGATGTTTCGTCGGGGGGTGTAGCTATAACGCCGCGACACCGCCACCGCCATATGTAAACATTTGCTAAAAGGCTAGCTCAGTTTACAGGATCTGGCAATTGCAGAAAAAATCGCTAGCGCCCCTTAAACTCGGGCTCCCGCTTCTCGGCGAAGGCCTTCGGACCTTCCACCGCATCCTCCGTGCCTTGCGCGATGTACATCGCCTGCACCGCGAGGTCGAGTGCCCCATCAACGTCGGTGTGCGCCGAGCGGTATACGAGTCGCTTGGCCAGCTGGATGGAGATCGCTGGCCCCTTTGCCAACTTCGTGGCGTACTCGCGCGTGTGATCCATGAGCCGGTCAGCCGGAACGACCGCGCTGACGTAGCCCATGGAGAGTGCTTCCTGTGCGCCCATGATGCGTCCGGTCCAGATCAGGTCGAGCGCGTGGGCGGTACCTACGATGCGGGGCAGGTAATACGCGCCGCCGTCGCCCGGGATGATGCCCATGCGCACGTAGGTCATCCCGAAGCGCGCCTGGTCGGATGCGATGCGGATATCGCACATCGAAGCCATGTCCATGCCCGCGCCTACGGCCGCGCCGTTCACGGCGGCGATGTACGGCTTCTCCATCAGCGATACGAGCCGTGGTATGCGCTGAACACCATCTCGCAGGAAGTTGCGGTTCTCCACCGGGGTGCGCTCGCGGTTCTGGAGACCGCGAAGCGGCCCTTCTCCACGCGCGACGTCTGCACCTGCGCAGAAGCCGCGTCCGCTCCCGGTGACGATGACAACGCGAGTATCGGGGTCAGTGTGGGCGTCCTGAAGGGCCTGGTACCACTCATCGATCATTCTGCCTGTGAACGCGTTCATTCGTTCCGGCCGATTCAGGGTGATCGTCGCGATGCCATCGGCTTTCTCGTAGATGATTTGCACGAAGTCCATGCGCTAGACCTTGCCGATCAACGACTTGAGGAGTGCGCGGGTACGGCCGAGCGAAGCCTTAGCGTCGTCACCGACGGGGAACTCGGCCGCGCCAAAGTCGGTCGAGCCCGCAGAGGCGATATCGCGTATCTGCTTCTCGACTTCCGCTTCTGTTCCGACGATGGCAACCTCGGCGGGCCCGGAGACGCCTTCCTTGTTCAGCATGCGCTGGTAGTTGGGCAGAGTGCCGTAGATGGCGAAGGCGCGGGCCGCCTTCTCGCGTGCGTCAGCCGGGTCATCACATACGGCGACCGGCAGGCACGTGACGACTCGGGGGGCCGGCCGGCCAGCTTCCTGAGCAGCCTTTGTCAGGCGCGGGACAACATGTGAAGCGATCGTCTTTGGTCCGGTCATCCAGAGGATTGTGCCGTCGGCCAGGGTTCCGGCCGTCTTCAGCATGACGGGCGCCAGGGCGGCGATGATCACCTGCGGCTTCTGCGCGCCGGGAACCAAGATGTTTGTGTGGACCTTGAACATCTCACCGTCGAAGTCTGCCCGGCCGCCGTTCATGAGCGATTGCATGATCGTGAGGTACTCCCGCATGTGCACTGCTGGCCGCGCGTAGGAAAGGCCCCAGAAGGCCTCGATGACGGGTTGGTGAGATAGGCCAAGGCCCAATGTGAAACGGCCGCCCGTGGCTGCGTTCGTGCTCAACGCCTGCGCTGCCATCGCTACGGGATGACGCAGGTAGGTGGGCGTCACGGACGTGCCGAACTGGATACGCGAAGTCTTCGGTCCGGCCACTGCCGCAATCGTCAACGCGTCCTGGCCCATGATTTGCGGATACCAGACGGAGTCAAAACCGTCGTTCTCCGCGTCGATCGCGCCCTGGACGTGCCCCTCGAATGTCTGGTCGCCTCCGTAGAAAATGCCTAGTTTCATGGGTTCCTCCCTCGCCAAATCGGGGCAAGCATTGCACGGGCGTATACGAGTGTCAAAGCTGGATAAGTTGTAACGCGCATGTAACCCCTGCGCCGTTTCCATCTTGACATCACATCGTATTATGCGAGTAGGCCGAATCTCCGTTCCAAGTGATGGAGAGCGGGGGACCCAACCGGGAAAGGGGTGAACTCGCCGGAGACGGTGGGAGAGCAGGATCTCAGCTCTAACCCGACAGCTAACCTCGCAGGCCACTGAGACGAACTCGTTACCTCTGCCGAAGCGCCCCCGACGGCAGCACGGAGCGAGCTTCGCGAACGAAAGGAGTAGCGATGCGTTACTTCCCACGGGCGCGAAAAAGACACGACATATCCCTCCGCCTGAAGGTCTGCCCGGAATGCCTGGGTGACCTCGGTCGCAGGTTCGATGTCACCGGGTTGTACTACGTTTGCATGCAGTGCAACGAGAAGGTGCAGCCCGACAAGAACCAGACGGCCCTTCCGTTACCGGCGGTTACGACTCTTCCCGGCGAGTTCTTCGGAGCCGAGCCGACACTGAGCTAGCCCCTGACCCAGGCCCTTCGTGGGCCGGTTGGCACTTCGGCACACACGCCTTCTGTGGTACATATGGTTGCGCATTCGCGCGCCTGAGACAGGAGGCTGTTCGTGTTCAAGAAGATCCTCGTTCCGCTGGACGGTTCCGATACCGCCGAAGCTATCCTCCCGTTCGCGCAGGAGGTGGCGATAAAGAGCGGCGCTGCGTTGCTCCTTGTCACTGCAGTGCAGCAGACGGGCACCTGGGACGTGGGGCTTTCGCTGCAGGTCATGGAGAAGGAAGGGCAGATCGCGGGCGAGTACCTTGCTGAGCAGGTCGGGAAGGTGTCCGGCAAGGCCACAAGTCAGGTCCTGCAGGGCGACGCCGCTGAGGCCATCCTTTCCTGCGCCGAGAAGGAAGGCGCGGACCTCATTGCGATCAGCACACACGGGCGTAGCGGTATCCGCCGCTTCCTCTTCGGCAGCGTGGCTACAAAGCTGCTGGAGGCCTCACCCGTGCCCGTGCTCTTCCTGCGGCCGAAGGAGGGGGAGGACAAGGGCGCCCCCGGTCCGGTCGTGAAGAAGATTCTCGTTCCACTCGACGGGTCGGATGTTGCGCTTAGCATCCTGCCCACGGTGGAGGAATTCGCGAAGGCGATGGGCGCCTCTCTCACGCTGTATCACGCTGTCGCACCGCTGGCCGTTTATCCGGGCTTCGAAGCAGCTGTCGTACCGGCCATGAACACGGTTACCGAAGAGCTGCAGAACCAGGCCAAACAGGTGCTGGGGCAGGCTGCGAAGGACATCAGGGCTCGCGGCGGGGAAGCCACGATCGTCGTAGCACTGGATACGGCTGTCGCTGGCATCTTGCAGGCAGGCGACGACGTGAAGGCGGACCTGATCGCGATCGGCACACATGGGCGTGGCCGCCTGCGCAGGCTCACTCTTGGCAGTGTGGCCGATGGCGTCGTCAGGCGAAGCGCGGACATCCCCTGCCTGGTGATCCGGGCGAAGGAGGAGTAGCGTGTCGAGGCCACTTCAAGCGTCGATAATGTTTGGCTTCGGCCGTGAGAACTGGGAGCGAGCCGTCGACTTCGTGGTTGAAGCAGAGAAGCTGGGTGTGCACAGCGCCTGGTTCGCGGAAGCCTGGGGCTCCGATGCCATCTCGCCGCTGGCGTTCGTCGCAGCGCGCACATCGAAGATCAAGCTCGGTACGGGCATCATGCAGGCCGGCTCGCGGACGCCGGCGCTCGTCGGAATGACGGCCAGCACGCTGGCGTCGCTGACGGGTGGACGGTTCATTTTGGGCCTCGGCACGAGCGGCCCGCAGGTCATCGAGGGCTGGCACGGGCTGAAGTGGGAAACGCCGATTCGCCGCATGCGCGAGATCGTTGAGATAGCAAGGCTGGTGATGAGCGGTGAGCGCGTGTCATACGACGGCAAGGTGTACACGCTGCCTCGCCCCGGTGGCGAAGGCAAGGCGATCAAGTCATCGATGGGCGCGGTGTCGCAGCCGGTGCCTGTGTACCTGGCGACGCTAGGGCCAAAGAGCCTGGAGATGACGGGCGAGATCGCGGACGGATGGCTGGGCACGTCCTTCATGTCGGAGCACGCCGACGTCTTCTTCGACCACATCAAGACCGGCGCGAAGAAGGCCGGCCGCTCGATGGATGACATCGACCTGCAGGCCGGCGGTGTCGTGGCGTTTTCAGACGATGTCGAGAGCCTGTACCCCGCTCGCAAGCCGGGCCTTGCCTTTACGCTCGGGGCGATGGGCTCAAAGACACACAACTTCTACAACGAGGCGTTCCAGCGAGCGGGCTACCAGGAGCTGGCGCTCAAGGCGCAGTCGACGTGGATAGAGGGCGACAAGGAAGCGGCCTCGGCGATCATCCCGGACGAGATGGTGGCGCAGACTAACCTGCTGGGCACGGAGGACATGGTGAGGGACCGCATCCGCGCCTACCGGGACTGTGGCGTGACGACGATCCGCGTCGACCCGGACGGCCGTGGGATAGAGGAGCGGGTGGCGACGCTGGGGCTTTTCATGCGCCTGTTGGACGAGGTGAACGGGGAGTAGCAGATTGGCTTATCCGGAGTGGTTCTACTACCCACCATCGGCACGTCCACCCTCATGGGTTCGTTCGTTTGTGGAAGTGGTTGCGAGTTCAAGACAATTGATTGAGTCTGCAACGGTCGCCAGTCTCACCAGCGACAAAGTCCTTTCCGTCTTGCGGCCGGGGCTGACAGGCCTCGGGTTTTCGATTGAGGGCAGCAAGAAGACCGCCGACAAAATACGGCGGCCTGTCCTATTCGGAGAAAGCGGTCGGGAGCGTGTCGCATACGAGGTCGATGGCTATCACGACGAGCTCGGTATCGTTCTCGAGGTGGAGGCCGGAAGAGGTGCGCGTGGAAATGCGATCTATCGTGACCTTATTCGTAGTTCGCTCATCGTTGATGCCAGGTTCTTGGCCCTCGGTGCGATGCTTTCGTATAGACATCTGAGCGGAGGTAAAGAAATGGCTGTAGCGAGCTATGCAGATGCTCGCAACGCCTTGGATGCGATATATGCGAGCGGTAGACTCGTACTGCCTTTCGAGGGCGTTCTGCTGTTCGGTTACTAGCTTACTTCCCTCCCGCCCCGCCACCCACTACGCTTCACCGTGTGGTCAAACGCCCCACCCTCGCTGATCTCGACGCCATATTCCAGCCGCGCTCCGTAGCCGTCGTCGGCGCGTCGGCCAACCCGGATACGCCGGGCCACGACTACGTGGCCTCGATGCAGGAGTTCGGGTTCGCGGGCGCGATCTACCCGGTGAACCCGAAGGGCGGCGAGATCCTCGGGCTGCGTGTGGCGAAATCGCTGGCCGAAGTGCCGGGAGATGTCGACTACGTGATCTCGTGCATTCCCTCTGACTACATTCTCGACCTCGTGGCGCAGGCGAAGCAGCGCAGCGTGAAGGCGATGCAGCTGTTTACCGGCCGGTTCAGCGAGACCGGCCGCGAGGAGGACATCGCTCTGGAGCACAAGCTGCGCGACGTTATCGATAAGGCGGGCATCCGGCTGATCGGACCGAACTGCATGGGCGTGCTTAACCCGGCGCACGGGATGTCGTTCCGGCGAGACATGTCGCACAAGGCCGGCGGTATCGGGTTTCTTTCGCAGAGCGGGAACCTGCTGTTCGAGATCACGCACTTCGGAGAACCGCGGGGGTTGCGTTTCTCGAAAGCCGTCAGCTACGGAAACGCGCTCGACCTCGACGAGACGGACTTCATCGAGTACTTTGCGCGCGATCCCGAGACGAAAGTCATCGGTGCGTACGTGGAGGGTGTGCGTGATGGCCGGCGCTTCCTCGATGCGCTCAGGCGCGCCTCGAAGAAGAAGCCCGTTGTCGTACTGAAGGGCGGCCGCACGAGCGCCGGCGGACGCGCAGCCGCCTCGCACACAGCCGCGCTGGCTGGCGCGAGCCGCGTCTGGGAGACAGCGCTCTCGCAGTCGGGCGCGCTGGCCGTAGACACAGTGGAAGAGCTGATCGACATGCTGATCGCGTTCTCATACATGCGTGCGCCGGTCAGGGCTGGGGCCCTGACCCACAACCGGCGGGTGGGGATGGTGGGCGCGGGCGGCGGTCGGTCCGTGCTGACCGCGGACCTCTGCGAGGAAGTCGGACTGTCGGTGCCTCCGTTGCCCGCGGCTATCGAGGCGAAGGTGGCCGAGCGCGCGCCGGACCTAGCCGGCTGGGTGACGAACCCCGTCGACCAGTCGATCCTGGCGGGCAGCGGGCTCGGCGGCGGGCAGCTCCTTGAGTGGTTCGACGAGAACCAGGAAATCGACTTGCTTCTGGCCAACATGAACGAGGCGTGGGCCTTCGGCCGCCCCAACGCTGCCGACGGCCTGCTCCGTGTGGCGGACCGCTTCGCGAAGATCGCTCAGGCCACGAAGAAGCCGTTCGCGGTCGCCCTCGGCCCGTCGGACTACAGCGATGAGGCGCGCTGGCGGCTCATCTCGGAGGCGCGGGACCGGCTGGTGGAGGCGAAAGTGGCGGTGTTCCCGAGCGTGGAGCGTGCGGTGCGGGCGCTGGCGGCGTTCTCGGGGTACTGGCGCAAGAGGCTGAAACGAATCGCTGCCGCGCGCTGACCCACCGTGAGGTGGTCGCTTCCCACCCACCCGCCCGAAAGGTTTAGTGGCTTGGGGGACACCCCCAAGCCCCCGGCAGGGGAGACTGCGTCCCCTGCACCCCCGCCTGGCTTGGGTCGCGACGTGAATCGCTTATGCACTGCGCCGCAGGCAATACGGCGGGAGGAACCTAGGCCGCCAGCAATTCCTCCATAGCAGCGCGGTCCATGCGGTACATCGACCAGCCGGCGAACTTGCGGCCGCCGAGGCGCTCGTAGAAGTCGATGGCGAGCTGGTTCCAGTCAAGCACTTCCCAAACCAGCGTGCTACAGTCGCGGCGGACGGCCTCTTCGACGCATGAGCGGAAGAGCGCGTATCCGGCGCCGGTGCTGCGGGCTTCCGGCACGACGAAGATGTCCTCCAGGAATAGCTTCGGCTTCGCGCTGAACGTCGAAAACGTCTCGCAGAGCACCGAGTAGCCGACCGCCTCGCCGTTTAGTTCGGCCAGGAAGCACCAGGTGCGAGCGGGCTCGCGCTGCAGCTCGGCGAGGAGACGCTCGCGGCCGGCGGTGTCGGGCGGAGTCAGGCGCTCGTAATCGGCGAGTGCGTCGATCAGGCGCAGCAGCGTTTCGCCGTCGGCGCGCGTGGCCGGGCGGACGGTGACGTTAGGCAACTAGACGGCTACGGCGAGGTCGATGTGCTGGCGCTTCAACTCCGCCGTGATCTTCTCGGCGGCTGCCTCGTCCGGCTCGCACAATGGCAAGCGGAAGCCGCCGGCGTCGAAGCCGGCCTGCCGCAGCGCGAACTTGACGCCGCCGGGGTTGCCCCACGCCGCCATCAAGGTGTTGAACAGCGGTAGCAGGCGGCGGTGGATCGCGCTGGCCTCTTCATGTCGGCCGGAAAGTTGCGCCTGGACCATCTTTTGAATCTGCCCACCGGTGAGGTGCGCTGCGACGCTGATCGCGCCGTAACCGCCGACGGCCAGGATCGGGAGGATGAGGTTGTCGTCGCCGCTCCAGACGCGGTAGGAGCGCGGCGCCTGCTCGATGATGGCGGATATCTGGCCGAGGTCGCCGGAAGATTCCTTCACGCCGGCCATGTTCGGGATCTCAGCGATGCGGAGCTGCGTTTCGAGCGTGACGTTGACGCCGGTGCGGGTCGGGATGTTGTAGATGATGCAGGGAAGCGACGTGGCGCCTGCGATCGCCGCGAAGTGCCGGTACAGGCCCTCCTGCGGTGGCCGGCTGTAGTAGGGCGTCGTTAGCAGCACGGCGTCAGCGCCGGCCCGTTCTGCCGCGCGCGAAAGTTCGATGCTCTCGGCGGTGTCGTAGGTGCCGGTACCGGCGACCATGCAGCCACGGTTGCCGACAGCACCCTTGATCTCGCCGAAGAGGCGGACCTTCTCGTCGTGGGTCAGCGTCGGCGACTCGCCGGTGGTGCCGGCGATAACGAGGCCCTCGCTGCCGCTGTCCAGCAGAGCGAGAGCGAGACGCTTGGCCTGCGCATAGTCCACCTTACCTTCGCGGTCGAAGGGTGTGACCATGGCGGTGAGCAAGCGTCCGAGTTCCATCGCGGGCCTCCGTGTTTAGCTTGGGCAAATGATACGACAAACCTGCAGGCCGGCAAACCTGCAGACCATGCTCGGTATAATCCAAACCCAATGCTGAAACGCATCCGTAACGCCTTCAAGCGTTCTGAGGAGCCGTTCCCCGATCTTCCGAATGTCACCATGAGTCCGATCGGCTACGTGCGCAGCCGTATCAAGGAGCCGATGCCAGACGGTTGGGACGCCGTGGAATGCGAGATCGTGCTTCGGCCGGAACTCGAACCAATGCTCCTGAACCTGGCGGACTACTCGCACATCATCGTCGTCTTCTGGCCGCACCAGGTCCCGGAGGACGTTCGTGGCTCGAAGCCACAGCTGCACCCGCGGGACGACGACCAGTACCCCCTGATGGGTGTGCTGGCCACGCGCAGCCAGATCAGGCCGAACCCGGTACTGACTTCTCCTGTCCGGCTGCTTTCGGTGAAGAGGAACGTACTTCATGTCCGCGGCCTGGACGCGATCGACGGGACGCCTGTGCTGGACGTGAAACCGTACCTGCCGCACCACGACTCGATCCCAGAGGCGAAAGTGCCAGATTGGGTTCAGAAAGCCCAGTCGTGGCGGGGGAGGTGACACGAGTCACGCGAATCGCGTGACCGGAGTCACTGGTCAGGATTCGCAGATCGGGGCATAATTCGGGCGCCAGGATTGGGGGCAAGCAGAGGAGGTCGGTCATGACAACAGCTACACCAGCGGCGATCGAAGAACTACGTACGCGTATCCGCGGGCCAGTCTTCTATCCGGCCGACGAAGGATACGACCAGGCTCGCGCCATCTGGAACGCGCAGATAGACAAGCGGCCCGCCGCAGTCGCGCGCTGCTCTGGCACTGCGGACATAATCGCGGCGCTGAAGTTCGCCCGGGAGGCAGGGCTGCCGCTATCGATCCGGGCGGGCGGCCACAACATCGGCGGCACTGCTCTCGTTGACGAGGGCATTGTCATTGATGTCTCTCACCTGAAGGGTGTCCACGTCGATCTGGAGAACGAGACAGTCCGCATACAGCCGGGCGTCCTGCTCGGTGATATCGACCGCGAGACGCTGGCCTTCGGGCGAGTCGTACCCAACGGTTTCGTCTCGCAGACCGGGATGTCCGGCCTGACGCTCGGCGGCGGCTTCGGGTGGCTGACCCGCAAGTTCGGGCTGACATCGGACCACCTGATCTCTGCTGACGTGGTGACGGCCGACGGTGACTTGGTACGAGCGAGCGAGAAGGAAAACGTGGATCTTTTCTGGGGCCTACGCGGCGGAGGCGGCAACTTCGGAATCGTCGCTTCTTACGAGTACCGGATGCAGAAGCAGAACCCGACGGTGCTCGCGGGCATGGTCGCGCACCGAAGAGACGACATCGAGAAGGTCGTCTCGTTCTACCGCGAGTTCAGTTCCGACGCACCTGATGAGCTGACATGCGTTCTCTTGATCCGGATTGCGCCGCCTGCACCGTTCCTGCCGACGGAGATACACGGGAAGCCAATCGTGGCGATCATCGTGAACCACTGCGGGTCTCCGGAAAAGGCTGAGAAAGACCTGAAGCCGCTGAAGGAGTTCGGCTCGCCTGTCGCTGACACTATCGTGCCGAAGCCGTTCACGGTCCACCAGTCGGCGCTCGACGGCACGCAGCCGCCCGGCCGACTGTATTACTGGAAGTCTGACTTTCTGCCAGGCGTCACGGATGCGGCTCAGGAGACGATCATCAAGCAGACGGAGGAGATGCCGTCGCCGGAGTCGGGTTTGATCGTCTTCCAACTCGGAGGCGAGGCGGCCCGCCTGCCTGACAATTCCGCCGCTGCGAACCGAGAGGCTCCGTACATCATGAACCTCGCCGGCTCATGCATCGACTCAGCGAAGTTCGACGGCGTACAGAAGTGGGCACGCGAAACGTGGTCAGCGATGCGGCCACATTCCACCAACACTGTCTATGTGAACTTCCTGACTCCAGACGAAGGCGACGACCGCACCCTGGAGGCATACGGCAAGGAGAAGTACGACCGCCTCGCTGCGCTGAAGGCGAAGTACGACCCGCAGAACATCTTCCGTGTGAACCGAAACATCGCACCTGCGAAGTGAGGAGTCGAGATGATCAAAGGACTTTGCACCGCCGGCATCTGGAGCGAGGACATCCAGAAGACGCTCCTACCCTTCTACCGTGACGTTGTCGGACTGCCGGTGGCAGTCGACACGCCAGAGTTCGTCGTGCTCGGTAATGATCCGCGCAACGCGTCCGTGACCCTCGGCACGCACAGCGAGGTAAAGGGTAAGAATGCCGACGGCCCGCGGCACATGGTGGGTCTCGAAGTCGACGACGTGAAGGCGGAGTACGAACGGCTGAAGGCAAAGAAGGCGGAGTTCGTGGATGAGCCGACCGACTTTCCGAATGTAATCGTCACGACGTTGAAGGACCCTGAAGGGAACTACGTGCAGCTGCTGCAATTCAAGCAATAGTGCCCGGCCTGTATCCCGGCATCCAGCCGTACGACCGCGGAATGCTGGATGTGGGCGGTGGCCATTCGCTGTACTGGGAACAATGTGGCAACCCAAACGGTAAGCCCGCGCTCGTACTGCACGGCGGGCCAGGCTCCGGTTGCACCCCATGGCAGCGGATGCTGTTCGATCCGGACTCGTATCAAATCGTGCTTTTCGATCAGCGGAATTGTGGTCGCAGCACGCCGCACGCGAGCGAACCAGACGTCGACTTGAGCACGAATACAACGCAGCACTTGCTCGCAGACATCGAGCGCTTGCGGGAGCACCTTGGTGTCGAGGGATGGCTGTTGCTGGGCGGGTCCTGGGGCAGCACGCTTGCGCTCGCATACGCGGAGGCGCATCCGGCCCGCGTGTCGGAGATGGTGCTGTTCGGCGTGACGACCGGCCGCCGCAGGGAAGCTGACTGGCTGTTCCGCGGCGGCGTCTCGATGTTCTTCCCGGAGCAGTGGGAGCGCCTGAAAGCGGGCTTAGCAGGGTCAGTGGCGAATGCTGATGTTCCCGCTGCTTACAACAGGCTTCTTTTCAGCGAGGATTCGGCTGTCCGCCAAAAAGCAGCGCACGACTGGTGCCTGTGGGAATCGGCGACGCCCGCATGGCCTCCGGTTACTGGTCTCGCGTCACGATATCGCGACCCGAAGTTCGCGTTGGCCTTCGCCCGCATCGTGACCCATTGCGTCTCGCACGACTTCTGGCTCACAGATGATGAGTTGCTGAAGGACGCAGGGGCGCTTGCGGACATTCCGGGCGTGCTGATTAACGGCCGCTACGATTTCCAGTCGCCGATTGGCAACGCATACGCGCTGAAGGGCGCCTGGCCGCGGGCGGAACTGGTCATCGTGGACGACGCCGGCCATTCTGCAGACGCGGCCGGAGTCACGGAGGCGATTGTGCGGGCGACGGACGGGTTTCGCTAGGCCGGCATCAGATACGCAGCCACAACCCCATAGTGCAGAACGCTGCCGGCGATGACCAGCGTGTGGAACACCTCGTGGTAGCCGAAGACACGCGGGAAAGGGTTGGGGCGGCGCAGGCCGTAGATGACGCCGCCGATGCTGTATAGCACGCCGCCCAACGCCAACACCAGCAGGGGGCCGATGGCGTACCAGTCGGTGATCTTGGTGGCTGCTACAAGCGCGATCCAGCCGGCGCCCAGGTACAGCGCGACGCTAAGCCAGCGGGGAGCGTTCGGCCAGGCGATCTTCAGGGCAACGCCGGCGCCGGCTATCGACCAGACGACGGCGAGCAGGCTGATGCCCCAGGCAGGACTCCCCGCGAAGAGGCAAAACGGCGTGTATCCGCCGGCGATCATTACGAAGATCATCGCGTGGTCTAAGCGTTTGAGGACGGCGCCCATCCGCGGCCCCCACCGCACCGAGTGGTAAATGCCGCTCACGGTATAGAGAGCGATCAAGCTAATCGCGAAGATGACGCCACCGACGTATGCCTTCGGCGAATCCGCGAGCAGTACGAGGAGAACAAGGCCGAGCGCAGCCGCAATCGCGGCACCGAGATGCAAGTAGCCGCGAAGCAGCGGCCGTCGCTGGTCATCGCCCCGTCCCTCAACCGTACCTTCACGATTGGTAGCAATTGTCATCACAGAAGGCTCCTGGAGCATGATACCTGCCCAGTGAACAGTGCGTGAACGGTCACGTAGCGTGTAACGTCACATTAAAGCGCTCGTCTTATGTTATGGTCCCAAACCCTCCCTTTTGGGCTCGTCACAGGAAGGCCTCCGGCAAGGTTTTCCTGTGATGCTTTAAAGCGAAAGCCGCTCTGCTTCCCCGCAGGGCGGTTTTTCTTTATCCCAGCCTTATCGCTTCTATCCGCCAGAAGCTCCGCGGGCGCCCGAACGACAGCTTGCGTGCCCACTTAGAAGGGATGCTGCGAGCCTCCGCCGCGCCAAGCTCGCGTACGCTGTTGACCGCGATCCCGGCATCAGCATAGACATCGATGAGGTGTTGGACATGCTCTTTGGCTAGTGCCGGTAGTCCCGTGTTGTCGGCGTCCTCATATGAGAGCGTCACTTCTACCGATGAGCTGCGCCGACAGAGAGATGCCACTGTTTCGAGGAGCTCCTGGTCGGGGAGGGCGAATGCGCGAAGCAGAGGGCCCCAGGGGAGAACGACGGTAAGCTGGTCAGCCACCCCGATCAATTCCGACGGCAGGGCCTCAACCGAGGCGACCACGAAGAGGACATTGTCGAGTCCGCCACGCTGAGGTTTGCGGGCCGCGCGGACGGCATTGCGCGCCATCGCCCCAGGCACGGGGTCAATGCCGATGAACAATCGATCGGGCTCCACTCGTGCGCGGCGGTACACGAGGTGGCCCTCGCCGGTACCCAGGTCGATTGAAACTCGGCCCCGGTACGGGGCCAGCCGCGATCAGATCTACTGCTTGTCGAGATGTATGACTTTAGCGCCTTGCAAGACTCGCATGGGAGAACCTCAGAGCCATTGTACGCCTACCAACTCAGCGGGAGGTGCTTTACGCCCCGGATGATGAAGTTGCCGCCCCATTCGGGTTCATCGATCTCAAGTTTCAGGTTTGGGAAACGCTTGACCATGCTACCGATGGCGATTTGAGCCTCGGCCCTGGCCAACGGCGCGCCCAGGCAGAAGTGGATGCCATCGCCCAGGGCCATGTGCTCACGGGCATCGCGGGTGATGTCGAGCCTATCGGCGGTCGGTCCCCACTTATCGGGATCGTGGTTGGCCGCACCGAGGAGGACAGTGGCGATCTGGCCGGTCGGTACGAGCTGTCCGCCGATGACCGTGTCTTCCTTCATCACGCGGCCGGTCAGCTGCACAGGGCCGATGAATCGCAGTAGCTCCTCGACGGCGGAGTTGATCAGCTCCGGCTTCTCGCGGAGGAGGGCAAGCTGGTCAGGATTCTTGAGAAGGGCGTAGGTGCCGTTGTCAATCAAGTGGGTCGTGGTTTCGTTGCCGGCCACCAGGAGCAGGATCGTCGTCGAGAAGATCTCATCTTCGCTTAGCACCTGACCCTGCTCTTCCGCAGCGACAAGCGCCGAGATCAGGTCTTCGCGCGGATGCTCACGGCGGTCGCGGATAATCGGGACGAGGTAGTTGGCCAGGCCCTCGATCGCCTGGCGAGCACGCTCCATAACGTCTGCCGGGATAAACGGTCCCCCAAGCGTTGCCACGACTTCATCGGACCACTTCTTGAACATGCCGCGGTCTTCTGCAGGAACACCGAGCATCTCTGCGATGACGATGACCGGCAGAGGGAAGCCGAGGTCGACCGGTAGGTCCATGCTCCCTCGTGTCTCTGCCTCGTCTAACAACTCGTCGACTATTTGCTGGATCCGGGGGCGCAGGTTCTCGACGGCACGTGGAGTAAAAGCCTTGCTTACCAGCTTGCGCAGGCGGGTATGGGCCGGCGGGTCGCTGGTAAGCATGGTGGGAGCGCGGCTAAATGGGCCGAAATTCTGCACCGTCTGCTGCTGGCGGGCCATCTCCGCCATCTTTGTCTTCGCGGAAAGGCGGTCGGCGGAGGTGTTGGGGTGGGTCAGGATAGCTTCCACGTCTTTGAAGCGAGTAAAGATCCACATCTCCATCACTGGCTCCCAGGAGACGGGGTTCTCGCGCAGGAGTGCGCGATAGGTGGGGTAGGGGTCTTTCAGGAAGTCGGGCGTGAAGGGATTGAACGTGGGGGCTGTAACCATGCTCTCCTCCGATTACATACTGACCAGTCAGTCATTATGATGCTCCCAACGGCGGCTGTCAATTCTCACGTTTGACGGGCGTACAATTCGGACGTGCTGAGAGCGACCCTACCGTATCTTGCGTCGGCTGTCTTGATCGGCGTGGCGACGGGTGCTGTCGCTCTGATCAGGCTGATTGGGATGTGCTTCGCCTTTGAGCAAGCCACTCGGAATCTCCCACAGACAAAGACGCTGATATTCACGCACGACCTGGGCTAGTTCGACCGGAATCCTCGTTCGCCACATGAGCGTTTTGATACGCTGGCCCCGATGGACCTCGCCATTGTTGGCCTGCCGCTATCGGGTAAGACAACCGTTTTCAAGGCACTGACCGGAGGTCACGGCAGCGCGTCAGCAGACGGCCGCGGTGAGGCCGTGGGCGTAGTCAAGTTGCCTGACGACCGTCTTTACAAGCTGGCGGACCTGGTCAAGGCGAAGAAGACGACTCCGATCGAGGTTTTCCTGCATGACCTGCCGCCGCTGTTCCAGCGCGGCGCCGCACCCTCGGGCCCTGCTGCTGAAACGCTGGCTCGCGCCGATGCCCTCATCCACGTGGTCCACGCGTTCGACCGGCCTGATGTGCCGCACCCAAATGAGACCGTCGATCCCGACCGAGACATCCGTGAGTTCGACGCCGAGTTGATGCTGTTCGACCTGGGAATCGTGGAAAGGCGGCTCGAAAAGCTGGAAGCGCAGATGCGCTCAGGCAAGGTCAGTGAGCGAGAAGCCGCGGAGCGAGAGATAGCGCTGCTGGGGCGGGTAAAGGCGCTACTCGAAAAGGACAATCCGCTCCGCGGCGAGCTCACGAACCCAGAAGATATGCGTGCCCTTGCCAACTTCGGGCTGCTTTCCCTCAAGCCGATGCTCTTGCTGCTCAACGTCGATGAGGCGCGTGTTAGCGACCAGGTGGCAGCGGCCGAGGATGCGCAGCAGAAGCACGGAGGGCCTAAGACTCGTGGCGCGGCGGTGTGTGCAAAGCTCGAGGCGGAGCTGGCAGAGCTATCTGCAGAGGAGGCTGAGGAGTTCCGGAAGGACCTCGGCGCGCCGGAAGGTGGCACGGAGGCGGTGCTGGAACAGGCGCGCGAGCTGCTGGGGTTGCTCACATTCTTTACGGCTGGCGACAAGGAAACTCGCGCCTGGAGTCTGCCTGTGGGCGGATCGGCTTTGCAGGCGGCCGGCCGCATTCATACGGACATCGAGCGTGGTTTCATCCGCGCGGAGGTCATCGACTGGGATAAGTTGCTGGAGCTCGGCTCCCACGCAGAAGCGCGCAAGAAAGGCGTTCTGCGCCAGGAGGGAAAGACATACGTAGTCCAGGACGGAGACGTCATCAACGTCCTATTCAACGTCTAGAGGCGCTAGGCTACGTTTTGCTGGGAGCCGTTCTGGTTCGCGCCGGCCGGTTGGCTCTCCTGTTTCGGGACTACCTGGGTGGAAGCAGAGACCCGGTAAGTCGTAGCGGCAAGTGACGCGGACGCGCGCTGGATTCCCTGCGACTGTGGCACCTGCGGACGCGGCCTGTTGACCACGGGAGCGGGTGCCGATTGAGCAGGCGCGGTTTCCGGCGTGGCCACCGGCGTGCCGGCCGCCTTAGAGACCGCCAGGCTCATGGCGCTGCCCAGCACGCAGATTAGCCCCGAGACCAAAGCAACTGCGGTGACCCCCAGGAAGATCGTGCTGAGGTCACTGGCGGCGCCGTCGAAAGCGGCGCGCGCATTCTGGACGAAGATGTCTTCACTCGGGTCACTCTTTCCCATTGCGCTTTTGCCGAGAACCCAGACTGCGGCCAACGGTGCCGTGCCGACGGACAGGATGAACGCCGGTGCCCCGAGACGGCCCCAGCCGCGAGCCATCAGAGCCACGCCGCCCAGAGCGAGCAGCGCCAGGGCAATGCTCGCCATGAATAGCTGCGTAAACAGGTCGTGGTTCGCAGCAGTGAGAGCGCCGACGGGCCCGAGTTTCACGGGCTCCTGGCCGCTCTCCGGCGGGGGAGTTACGATCAGTGCCTTCGCAGCGGCATCGCCGTTGTCATACATCACACCGGCTACTTTGCCGCCAACGATCGCCGAGGCTGATTGCTTGTCCATGCCTGCAATCTCGCTGCCGGTAAAGCTGAGAGACACGGGACTCAAGCTCACGCTTGCGGAGGGATTCGCGGCCGCTGACGCCTGGACCTGCGCGTACTCCTGGTCGGTAACGCGGTCGGCAATACCAGCCGAGACCAGTGCGCTGGCCATCGGGATCGCGGTGTCACGAGCAGTCAGATGAGACAGTGAGTAAAGGGCGCCACTGACGACAATCAGCGCGCAGGCCGCCAGGCCAAGCATCCATTTCAGGTCAATCTGCCACGATGGTCGCATGCGGAATACCCCTTCTTTCGTGTGCCCTGATTGATTGATGCCAGAAGTCTAGAAATCGTTGCGTTAGGTTAAGTAAAACGCGGGTTTAGGCGACGCGAGAGAGGAGATTGCTCCATCGGTGGACGAGCTTCGATCTGCTTGAACGAGGTGCCCGACTGCTATCATCGCCAATACGAAATGAGAACGTTGAATGGGACGCTCCGCGAACGCTCGCGGCCTCTGTTCGCGGGATTCCCGGGTCTGCACGGAGCCATCGAAGCAGTGCTGGAAGGGGCCGCGGGCACCGTCTACGCCGATGAGACCGATGATCCGCATGTCGTCCGCGCTGTTGTAGGCGACTTCCACATGATCGCGGGTGACGCTTCCCGTCCCGCAGCGGTCGAGGCGCTGCGCGCCGTGCCAAAGGGCGACTATATCGCTGTTCCCGACGGCTGGCACGATCTCGTGAGGTCTACACTGGCGAACGTCCAACCGAAGACTCGCATTGCCATGCGGGCCCCCGAAAGCTGGGATCCCCAGGCGCTGGTCCGAGTGCGCGAGACGCTGCCCGCTGGGTACATGCTGACCCGGGTCGACAAGCGCAACGTGAAAGAGTTTCGTGACCTGAACGAAACCTTCGTCGCCAACTTCAAGTCGCTGCCCGATTTCCTAAGACGCGGCATTGGCTTCACGGTCTCGAACGAGGACGGTGAGATCGTCGCAGGATGCTCGACTTATACGATTAGCTCACGATGCCTGGAATTCGAGATCGAGACGCGCAGGGATTACTGGCGACGCGGCCTCGCGCTGGTAACGGGCGCCCGCATGATCGAGCACTGCCTGGAAGTTGGCCTTGAGCCGTGCTGGGATGCCGCGCATGAAGGCTCGGCAGTGCTTGCGGAGCGCCTCGGCTTCGTGAGAGTGCGTGAGTATACCGGCTACAAGTTGAGCTAGCGTCCCCTGTAACCTCGAACGGGAAACCTGTACTCTGAAGATGTATGCGCTTCGCCGTTATCGTCTTCCCCGGCACCTGGAGCGACACGGACTCCCAGCACTCCCTGCGACTTGCCGGCGACGAGGCTGATCTCGTCTGGCACCGCGAGACCGACCTCACGAAATACGACGCGATCGTGCTGCCTGGTGGCTTCTCCTATGGCGACTACCTCCGTTGTGGCGCTATTGCCCGTTTTTCGCCGGTGATGGAGAGCGTCGTGAAGGATGCTCAGGCGGGCAAACCCGTTATTGGCATCTGTAACGGCTTCCAGGTCCTCTGCGAGTCCCACCTGCTGCCCGGGGTGCTGATGCGGAACGGCTCGTTGCAGTACCGCTGTGAATGGGTGCACTTGCGGACGGAAAAAGGGAACAACGTCGGCACGGCGGCGCTGGAGCCGGGCCAGGTCATCCGCGTACCGATCTCGCACGGGGAGGGACGCTACGCTGCGGACGCCGCGACTCTGGACGAACTCGAAGCCAGGGGGCGGGTTGCCTTCCGCTACTGCACAGAAGATGGTGAAGTGACCGACGCTGCGAACCCAAACGGCAGCGAGCGCAACATCGCCGGCATCGTCAATGAGCGCGGCAATGTGCTGGGTATGATGCCCCACCCGGAGCGCGCCTGCGAGGCACTATTGGGCGGGGAGGACGGTCTGCTTATCTGGCAGTCCGTAGCGGAATGGGCTCAGGTGCGGGTGTAGGCGTTCCGCCGTGAGCGACCAGCCTCAGTCCGGCACTCCGAACATCAACTGCCCGAACTGCGGCACGGTCCAGCTTTCAGGCACCCAGTTCTGTACGAACTGCGGCGCTTTGCTGGCACCAGTGTCACCACCGCAGCCGGAACCGTCGACTGAAGGCGCCGCGCCGCCGCCGGTACCATTTGAAAGTACCCCCGGCGCCGGTTACTCACTCGGCGAGCCGCCGAAGCCGCCGTACCCCGTTTCGCTCGAATTCAATGGGCCGGAGCAACTGGGTCGGCTCAGCGCGATCTTCCGGCTGATCCTGGCGATACCGCTCTTCATCTTCCTGTACGCCGTGAATGGAGTGGTATCGGGACTCGTCATTGCTCACTGGCTCAGCCTCCTGGTTCGTGGAGGACGCCCCGTTGGATGGATAGGCTCGGCGATCGTTGCCCTTCTCCGGTTTCACTACCGCGCCTTCGCGTATCTTCTCCTCCTGTCCGATAAGTACCCGGCGTTCGAAGGCGAGTGGTTCCTGCAGCTCGAGATGCAGCGCCCGGAGCGCCTGCGCAGGCGCCAGATCTTCTTTTGGAAGACACTTGCCGTTATCCCGCATTTCATCGTTCTGTCGGTGCTCTGGTTTGGCGTGAGTGTTTGCGTTGTGATCGGCTGGATCTCGATCGTCTTCTCCGGCCGCTTCCCACTCGGCCTGCGCTGGTTTGTGATTGGCTTCTTGCGCTGGAGCGCGCGTGTCATCGCCTACTGGATGTCGATGCGGGATGAGTTTCCGCCCTACAGCCTTGCGTCGGAGGCCGGCGCCGGCAGCCGGGCGGCGACAGGTTTCTCGGCGCTGGGCGGTGGCGTCCTGGCTGCACTGATCACAGTCTTCGCCATTGTTGGGGCAACCGCGCTGACGGGAACAGATACAGAGCATGTTTCCTACGCGAGACTCACGGATGGTCAGCCATCGCCTGTCATTACGATCAACAACATCGAGATTCAGCTAACGGGTGCCCAGGATGACTATTCGTTCCCGGGAGAGATTCTGAGCCCGGCGCAGGGGATGCGTTTGGTGGCGTTAGAGGCAGAGATCTACAACGGGACGATCGCGGAGTTTGACGTCTCCGGAACAGACTTCGAAGTGCGCGACAGCGACGGCGACAAGAGCCGTCCTGTCTTCACTACCGTCAGGGGACTCGGGACACCGGTCGAGGTCCGCGCGGGAGCCTTGGCGGACGTTCTGGTGGTGTTTGAGGTGGGGGCGTTCGATGACCCGGCAGAACTCCGCTATAGCCCGGAGCGTGGTCTCAAGGACGCAAAGTTCGTATTCGACTGAGCCGCGGCGGGACACTTTTGCCCGATGTTTCGCGTTCATTAAGACGGAGTGCGTTCGCTACGAGCGAAAGGAGGCTGATGCATGTCAGCTGAAGCTACTGCCGCGCCGGCGTCCGGTTATCCCATCGGTTTCGACGTCGCCTACCCAGAGAAACTCAGCCGACTTCTGAACAATCCGTTCCTGTTCTGGATCAAGTGGATCCTGGCCATTCCACACTTGATCATCGTCTACCTGCTGGGGCTGTTGCTATACGTCGTGATCATTGTTGCCTCGTTTGCGATCCTGTTCACGGGGAACTATCCGCGGGGGCTCTTCGATTTCGCGGTAGGAATTATCCGCTGGACGTCCAACGTCTATGCGTATATCTTCCTGATGCGTGACGATTACCCGCCGTTCAGCATGGACGCTGGCGTCTACCCGGTGACATTCGAGGTTGATTACCCCACGAGCCTCTCCCGCTGGCTGAACTTCTTGCTCCTGGTCTGGATAAAGTGGATCCTGCTAATCCCACACATCGTTGTCTTGTATGTCCTCTACATACTGGCGTTTATCGTCGGCTTCATCGCCTCGTTCGCGATCATGTTCTCCGGACAGTATCCGCGAGGAATGTTCGATTTCGTGGTTGGGGTTATGCGCTGGTATCAGCGGGTATACGGATACGGTTTTTATCTGGTTACCGACAAATACCCGCCGTTCAGCCTTAAGCCGTAGGACCTAGCGGCCTTCGTAATTGCCGCTTTTGCCGCCGGACTTACGCACGAGGCGGATATCGCTGATGCGGATGTCCTTTTGCGCAGCCTTGAGCATGTCGTAGACGGTCAGCGCGGCCACCGAGACTGCCGTTAGCGCTTCCATCTCAACGCCGGTCTTGGCCGTCGTGCGAACCGTGGCGCTTATCTCGATCGCTCCCTTTCCGGGCCGCAGTTCTACCTCGATGCCGGTCAGTGGCAGGGGGTGGCACAGCGGGACGAGCTCATGCGTTCGCTTTGCTGCCATGATGCCGGCAAGCTGAGCGGTAGTCAGTACGTCCCCCTTCGCACCACCGTTTCGGCGCGGCTTGGCGGCCAGCTTCAGCGTTTCTGCACTCATCAGGACCACGCCTTTGGCGGACGCTTCACGGATGGTGTCAGCCTTCCCGGAGACATCCACCATGCGGGGCTTCCCAGAGGCGCCGACGTGCGACAGCTTCTTCTTCGGCATGCTTTCAGTCTAACTTCTGCGGGCCGATCGCGGGCGGGCGCAGGTAGATCGGCTTTAGCAACGCAGGCTCAGTGGCCTCGCCGGAGAGCAGGCGCGCGTAGCCGAGTTCCGCCAGCGCAGCCGCGTGCCGCAAGGATGCGGCGGGGCTTGCGACAACTGCGTTTTTTCCCAGCTGCGACGTCAGACGTTCGTCGACCTCGCCAACGATCAGCGTTCGGTTCGTGACAGTGGCGGCGAGCTCGGCAGGCTTCGACAGGCGCGGCACAGTCACCTCACGCCAGGGCGCTCCACGGTATTTGGCCCATGCTAATTCGCCTCGCGCGGCGTTGTGCACCGCAATGATGTCGTCGTCGAAGGCGGCGTGAGGATAGGCGTCCAGCTCCAGCCGTGGCACGCCGACCAACGGGATACGCAGCGCCTGTGCTAACCCTTTCGCGATGGTCACGCCGACTCGAAGGCCGGTGTACATGCCCGGGCCGATGCAAACAAAGATTGCACTCAGATCTGATTTCGCGACGTTCATGTGCGCGAGGCAGCGGTCGATGGTCGGGAGCAGCTCGACCGTATGGTTGCGTCGGCAGCGCCATGTCACCTCGGCGAGAAGGTTGCCTTCACGTGAGAGCGCGACCGAGGCCATCTCCGACGCTGTGTCGATGGACAGTTCAGTCACGCAGTGCTCCCGCCAGAACACTCGCCCGCTCACCGTGGGGTTCCGGATTAAGCCGTCGCGTCGATTCGCTGGACACTTCGAAGCGAATGAGCAGGCGTTCGTCGGGCAGTACCCACTCGGCGCGCTCCGGCCACTCGACCGCGAGAACGCCGTCCGCGGTGATCTCATCTAGCGCCAGCTCCTGCACCTGCTCCGGATCTTCGAGGCGATACAGGTCGGCGTGGTACAGAGTGACGCGCCCGGCGTACTGCCCCAAAATCACGAACGACTTCGAGGAGACGGGGCCCTCGTAGCCGATGCCGCGCGCAACGCCCTGCACGAACATCGTCTTTCCGGCGCCTAGCTCGCCGGAGAGCAGAACTACGTCTCCCGCCTGCGCTATCCGCCCGATCCGCTCTCCCAGCGCTCGCGTGTCATCAGGTCCTCTCGATTCAATCATCGGAAGGCGTCCCAGCCTGCCCTGTCGAAGCGGACCTCCACGCCGTTCTCGTTCAGGACGCGGACCTTCCTGGGCGGATCAGCGACGATCTTGCCGATGACGGTGAGCTGATGGTTCGTCTCCGCCGCCATCTTCTCGATGATCCGCGGCCGGCCGACCAGCGCCAGCTCGTAGTCTTCGCCGCCGGTGCAGGCGAGTTGCAATGCTTCCTTCGGGAACGCTGCGCGGAGGTCCGCGCTCCGCGGAATCGCGGTCGCGTTCAGCTCAGCGCCGACGCCGGAGCGCTCGCAGATATGCCCGATGTCTTGCACGAGTCCGTCAGAGATGTCGATCGCGCAGAGGATTCCGCGCTGCGCGGCCTCGGTGCCGGTGGTGATCCGCGGTTCAGGCTTGAGGTGTCGTCGCGCGAGAGAGTCAGTAGCCGCGCAGCCGTCCTTCAGCCGTCGCAGGCCACCTGCCGAGTCGCCCAGGGTGCCGGTTACCGCAATGACGTCGCCGGCCTGCGCCATGTCGCGGCGGAGGACGCGGGGCTTGCCTGCGTGCGTCTTCGCGGAGGCGATTAGCGCGACCGTGATACTAACCTGCGGTGCGCGCACGGTGTCGCCGCCGACAACCGACACGCCGTACTGGCGGGCGCATGCGCTCAGCCCCTCGTACAGCTCGGCGATGGCCTCAATGTAGGCGTCCGGCGGCATCGCCAGCGAGACGAGCGCCACGAATGGAGGCCAGCCGCCCATAGCGGCGATGTCGCTGAGGTTGGTGGCCATTGCTTTCCAGCCGACGTCCGCCCACGGCGCACTCCCGGGCGAGAAGTGCACGCCCTCGACCATCGTGTCGGTGGTTGCCATGAGGTACTCGTTGCCGGAGCGCCAGACAGCGGCGTCGTCACCGATCCCGACGATCACCTCATCCGGCGCGACGTTGTGGATACGCCCGGCCAGGCGCTCGATCAGCGCGAACTCTCCGATGTCAGATAGCTTCACGCCAGTATTATCGCGTGAGCGCGGCGCCTACTGCTCGCTGAGCGGGCGATCGCTCTTCAGGTAGGCGCGCATCAAGCGGCCGGCATCCTCTGAGCGCATTGTCTTCCAGAAGGCGTTCTGCTCGAACATGAGAGCGTCCTCCAGAGGCATTTCGCTGCCCTGGAGGATGCACTGCTTGATCAGCTCGATGCTTAGAGGCGGGCGCTTGCCAAGCTCTTCGGCCAGCGCGAGGACGTCTTCCATCAGGCATCCCGGATTCACGGCACGGTGGATGAAGCCGACACGCTCGGCCGTGTCTGCGTCCAGCGTGTTACCGAGGAGCATCAGCTCCATCGCCTTCGCGATGCCCAGGAGGCGAGTCATCCGCTGCGTGCCTCCGGCGCCCGGCAGAATGCCGACGCGCACCTCCGGCAGGCCGATCTGCCCGCCCCGCGCCATGTAACGGAAGTCGCAGGCCAGGGCCAGCTCGCAGCCGCCGCCCATCGCCATTCCGTTAATCGCGGCGATAACTGGCACGCGCAGACGCTGCAGCTTCAGCAGCAGCTGGTGCATGCCGTGCAGCTGTCCCGTCTGGCCGAACGACTCGCGTTCTCGCGCCACATCCGACGCCCCCGCCAGTTCACCAACGTCATAGTGCGTGATGAAGATGCCGTCGACGCCGCCAGTGAAAACGAGTGCCCGCACTGAATCGTCGGCAGCAACTTCATCCACGAGTCGAGTCAGTTCCGCTACGATCGTAGCGTTGAGGAAGTTGCGCGGTGGGTTGTTGATTGTGCAGAGGAGAGTCGCACCTTCGCGTTTCCCGGAGAGGTATTGGTAGTCGGTCACGACCAGAGCTCGTCTACAACGCGCTGGTCTTCGTCGTAGAGCCAGCACTCGTGGAGCTTACCGTCCTTCGTCTTGAAGAGGAGCAGGCGGCGCAGTTGCAATGTCTTGCCGTCGCGCTGCCACTGCTCCTTCGAGATCATCGAGACGTACTCTTTGCCGCCCATTACATCTTCGATGGCGAGCAGCTTGCGGTTCACCATCTGCTGCACTTTCGCCAGCGCGACCACCGAGGCTGCTTTGCCGACGTGGTCGCCGGCCATCTGGCTCTGCCCGAAGTAGTGCAGCGTGAAATCGTCGTGGTAGAAGGCGATGATCTCGGCGGCGTTCCCGCCCAGCCAGGCCTTTGCGTACGCCTCGACGACGGCTTTATCTGCTGTCACGCCCCCGCCTTCGCCACTTCTTCTATCAGCGCGGAGTAGCGGTCCAGTTGCGTGTTCGTTTCGTCGGCCTCAGCGGAAGGCAGCCAGAAGATGCAGCGATCGATGCCGATGTCCCTATAGTGGACGATCACTTCGGCGCGCGGTAGCGCACCGTAGACCGTGACAGGGATGCGGCCGCGTCCGGCTTCGGCGGCCATGTTGTTCAGGTCGACGATCTGCTCGCCGAGCGGCTTCTCGAAGCGGCCGGGGATGGGCATCCAACCGTCGCCGTAGTCGATCACCCGCTTGAAGGTGTGCTTCCCGCTGCCGCCGACGAGCACAGGCGGGTGCGGCTGTTGCACCGGCTTCGGGTAGGACCAGATCCGCTTGAAGTTGACGTGCTTCCCGTGGAACTCCGCCTCTTCTTGCGTCCAGATCAGCTTCATCGCGAGCACGCGCTCGCGCATTACACCGAAGCGATGGTCGGCGTCGGTGCCGTGGTTGCTCATCTCCTCGACGTTCCAGCCGGCGCCGATGCCGAAGAGGAATCGCCCGTGTGAGATGTTGTCGATGCTGGCCACAACCTTGGCTAGCGCGATGGGCTCGTGCTCGGTGACCAGGCAGATGCCGGTGCCCAGCATCAGTTTCTCGGTGACCATCGCGGCGGCGGTCAGCGCCAGGAATGGGTCGTAGAGGTGCCAGTACTCCTTTGGCAGGTCAGCGCCGCCCGGCCAGGGTGTTGTCCGGTCCGCGGGGATATGCGTGTGCTCCGGGAAGAACAGCGATTCGAACCCGCGCGCTTCGACTCGTCTTGCCAGGTCAACGGGGGAGATGGAGTAATCCGTGGGAAACATCACTACGCCGAACTTCATGGGGCCTCCTTCTGCGGAACGGATGATAGCAGGTGGCAGTCGCCGTACGATACGCGCACAATCGGGATGCCAGCAGGAAAGGAGCAACCAGATGGCCGATAACCGTCGCCATTCACGAATCGGTTCCTCAGCACACGCTCGTCATCTTCACGCCATGATCGGCCAGGCCAGGCGGCAATCGTTCTTCGCAAGGATAGCGGATGATGCCGCGCATGTGACCGGCTCCCCGCGTGGCTTCGTCATAGCAGTCGGAATCGTGGGTGTCTGGGCACTTTCGGGTCCGGCATTCGGATTCAGCGACACCTGGCAGTTGGTGATCAATACCGGGACAACCGTGGTTACGTTTCTCATGGTGTTCCTCTTACAGGCAACACAGAACAGGGACAGCGCCGCGATCCATCTGAAACTGGACGAACTTGTAAGGGCGACTCGCGAAGCGAGCAACGAGCTGCTGGACATGGAGATGCTGACACCGGAGGCGCTGGAGGAGATACGAGCTGACTATGAAGGACTGGCGGCCGCAGCGCGGGCCGCCCTGACCGCGGGCGATACGCATCCGTAGACTGTAAAGTCAAACGGCCGGGCTGCGAGGAGCCCGGCCGTTTGCACTGCTGATCTAGACGCTTATCAGTAACGTCCCCGTCCGTAGTAGCCTCCACCCAGCGCCAGGATCAACACTATGACCAGCAGGATGAAGAACAGCGGTGAGACTGCTACACCCAACCCGCCGAAGAGCAGGATCAGCAATAGCGCTAGCAAAAGAATCATAAGCATTGATGGCCTCCTTTATTGCTGCGGCTGCTCGCCGCTGCCGTCGCCACTGTCTCCACCAGGGTTGACGTCGATGTCACCGTCGATGTCGACATCGGTGTCGCTGTCACCTTGACCCTCCTGCTGCTCAGCAGGAGTATTGCCGCCACCGCCAACGTCATCGTCGTCCCACGGGGCCCAGGCGAACATGGCGATGATCAAAGCGACGACCAGGACCAGAGTTAGCGCCATGGCGATGAACCATGAACCGGCTGCCGCTGAGCTTGCGCCGTAGTCATCGTGATGTGTGTGTGCCATATACCCTTCCTTTCTTGCTCTTGAGGTTAGTCGTCCGCCATGTAAGAGCGCATAACAACGATGGGGGTTTAAGTTGCGGCTGGCTTGCTCCGCGCTACGCGTGGACGCGAGTTCGCGGGAAGAACCCGCCGCTCAAGACCGAGGCGATGAACGCTCCGATTAGCAGGTAGACGCAGAAGGCAATCAGTGACGCCGGCTCGAAGGTGCCGCCGCCCTCGACTGCTTCGTTCTCCAGGCCGAAGATATTGAAGAACGGCTCGACCCAGAACTCGCTCCAGTCGTAGAGCTTCTGGACCAGCTCGCTATCGCGGTTGGCATCAGCCAGGAGCGCCAGGAAGCGCAGTCCCGTAAGCGTGAGGACGATTGCCATCAAGACGGCGAGTGCGGTCATCAAGAGTGATCTAAACATGAATCCATCATTCGCGAAGCGTGCCGAACTACCGGTAAACCGATGATGAGAGGGAGTGACGATTGCGTATCAGTCAGTCGTCTTCGTATGGCGGTAGAGAGAAAGAGACAACGAGTCCGCCGCCCTCGCGAAGCTCGGCCCAGATCGATCCGCCCAGGGCTTCAATTAGCCGCTTGCAGACCGTGAGACCGATGCCGGCTCCTCCGGCCTTCTGGGCGGTGTCCGGCGAGCGATAGAACCGCTCGAAGATTCGGTCAACGTCTTCCTTCGCGATGCCGGGGCCGCGGTCAAGCACTGATATCACGATCAGCCCTTCTCGCATCTCAGTGTGTACTTCGATTGGTTGGTGCGCTGGGCTGTATTTGTCCGCGTTGTTCAGGAGGTTGAGCAGCACCTGCTCCAGGTAGAGAGCGGACGCGTTGACAGGAGGCGTGCTGGGGTCTTCGTACAGCTCAATTACCCGCTTCGGGCGCCTCTTTGAATAAGAGGTGACGGCCTGGTCCACCAGGCGTTGCACCAGGACGGGTTCCCGCTGCACCTCTTCGCCGAGCTCCACCCGTGCCAGGGCGAGCAGGTCCTCGACGATCCTTTGAAGGCGCTCTGTCTGGTGCTCGATGTCAGAAAGCACACCCGACCGCGACTCTTCATCGATCTTGTCCCAGGCCCGCCGCAGAAGACGGGCGCCACCCTGGATGGTCGTCATCGGAGTCCGCATCTCATGAGAGACCAGCCCAAGGAACTCGTCCTTGGAGGCGTTGGCCCGCAACAGTTCTTCCTGAGCTGCCTGGGACTCCATGTACAGCCGGGCGTTGTCCACGGCGAGACCCGCTCGCCTGCCGAGGTCCTCCGCGAGCGCCTGGTCATCTTCCGTGTAGGACCGCGGGCTCTCCGCGGCGAGCGTCAATAGTCCGAGCGTACGGCCACGCGCCTGGATCGGTACAACCATCACTGAGCTCACGCCAAGCCCCATTAGTTGAGCGGCCATTTCGTCGTTTCGTGAGACCGCGCGGATTATCTCCTCCGTCATCTCCGCAATGCGAATCGTCTTTCCTGCGCGGACCATTTGTGTGGGTGGATCGTTCGGGCGGAGGTAAGCCGGGTATTTCTGGCGGACTTCCTCCGCCCATTCCACCTTGTTCGGGTCGTCGTGGACGACGGCAACGCGATTCAGGCGGTCTCCATCGATCGTGTCTACCGTGCACCAATCACCGAGGAATGGAACACAAAGTCGCGCCAGGTTCGCGAGCGTTTCCTCGTAGTCAAGCGTGCGCACGAGCACTGCCGTGGCCTCAGCCAGGAACGTTCGTTGAGCGTCCACGACCCTGCGGACCGTAATATCACGCATTACGCCGACATAGACCTGGCCTGTCGCAAGATTTACGGTGGTGGCGCGAACTTCGACAGGGACAACGTTCCCGTCCTTCCGCCGCAGCTCGATTTCGCCGGACCAACCCTTCCCCTGGGTCAGGGATGCGAAGTTCTTAGGTATCCACTCGACAGTGACGTCGGCAGAGCGAAGCTTGAGCAGCTCTTCCCGCGAGTAGCCAAGGAGATCCGCGGCGGCGTCATTCACTTCGACGAAGCGGCCCTCTTCGTTGCTAACGAGGATCGCGTCTTTGACGTCTTGGAAGACGCTGTGGTACCGATTCTCGGCTGAGGTGAGCTGTTGCAGCAGCGCCTCCCGCTCCTGCTCGGCGCGGCGGCGTTCGATGTACTGGGCAAGGTGTCCGGCGATAGCGTTCATCGTGACCAACAAGTCCGGGGCGTAATTCCGGTTGCTCGTAGAGAAGAACTCCATTACGCCGATGACCTGGCGGTCCAGCCAGATCGGAAACGCGAAGCCGGACTTCAAACCCGCTTCGGAAGCCTCCTTGATCCGGGGGAAGTTGTCATCGGACCCCAGATCCTCGATCCAATGTGGCTGACCGTCTTCAAGCACTCGGCCCGGCAGGCCAACTCCGGTTGTGAAGGTCCTTGATTTGCTCGCCTCTGCGAATGTGGAGTCCATCGCATCGGTCTCGCAATGGTCGGCCAATTGCAGTTGGCCGGTTGTCCCATCCACCAGCCAGAGCTGACCCACCGGCCATTCCAACGTCTTGCAGACTGCGGAGAGCACCCCCTGAAAAGCATCCGCCACAGATGTCGCTTCGCTCAGGGCACGCGTGGCCGCGTTCTCGGTCTCGTGCCGAATCTCGTCCAGCCGCCGATCAGTCTCGTCCAGGCACACGCCCACCATGCGGACCGCTTCGCCGCGGGCGTCGCGAATGACCATCCCACGGGACATCAGCCACCTGATCTCGCCGTTCGGGCGTATGATGCGGTATCGCATCTCCAACTGATCACCGCCGAGTGCTTCCTCAATGGTTTCGTTGACATGTTGTTTGTCGTCGGGGTGGATCAAGTCGATGTAGGCGTCCAGCGTCCCGCTGAACTGACCAGGTTCCATGCCGTAGGTTGCGTAGACTTCGTCTGACCAGACGACTTTTCCGGAGTGTACATTCCATTCCCAGGCACCAAGGCGGCCCGCCGCCAGCGCCAGGTTGAGGCGCTCGCTCGCCTCTTGCAGTTGTTTTTCTATATCTCGCCGATCCATGGCCGCCCCCACCACGGCAGCCACCGCATCAAAGAAGACCATGTCGGACATGGTGAAGGGACGCTCATGGCAGGAGTGGGCCGTGATGATTCCGTGGGTCTTCTCGTGGCCGCGGAGAACGGTGCTTATCCCGCTGACCACACCGTGCTCATGAAGCAGCGGCATCCCGCGGAACCGCGTCTCCTTCCGCAGATCTTCCACGATGACCGCTTGGCCGACCGCCATCGTGTATCCGGCCTGGGACTCCGGTATCAGGGGCACGACCACCTGACCGACATACCCAGGCTGCCAGCCAATTCCCGCTACCAGGAGGAAGCCTTCGCCGTTGGGCACAAGTTCCAGTATCTTGACCAGCTCCGTGTCCAGCCTGGCACTGACCGTCTGCAGCGCATCCTGCAGGAAGTTCTCGAAACTTCTGGCCGTCAGTGCTCTTTTTCCGAGTTCCGAGACGAGCAGCGCGTCGCCGGGATGCTCTCTTTCGGCTGCCGCATTATATGCGGGATCTTCCGCCGGGTGGACGGGCTGCTCGGTAGTAGTCATAGGTGTGGATATGTTACGGCGCTCCTAGAAGCGCGCCAACGTGGGCATGAGCATTTTTCGCTTTCTCTCTTCGTATGATACGCGTTTGATACACGCCTTTCGGCTGATACACGTTCGTCGTACCACACCGGCGAGTCCTTGATGAATGCGAAAGGCGCTGCCGCTTAGGGTTGTGCGTCAGGAGGAAAGCAATGGTTATCTTGAGAGGCTGTTCAAAGTGTGAGGGTGACGTGTACCCAGAAGAGAACATCGATGGTACCGATCTCGTTTGTTTGCAGTGCGGTTACCGCCAGATCGGACAGGACCCGGTGCGGTTGGAGAGTCGCCCGCTGCAGGAAGGCCGAGTAAGGCGTGTACGCCTAGCCTCGTAGGCAGACGCTAGGGGATTGCAACGCCCAGCTCTCAGCGGCCCACGCTGACTTTATGCATGTTCGATTAGGTTGAGGTTGCCCTCTCATGCGGGGGCAAGGAGGAATGACATGACGCGACGAATGAGTTATCCGCGACGGGGCGGCACTGTGACCGACCCGCACCGCGAAACGGTAATAGTCGAAGAAACGAGGGCGGATCACGCCGAAGCAGCAACCGCAGAGCGCGAGAGTGTGACCACTCATGCTGACGGCTGGACCATGGCGCAGGGCGGAATGCGCATGTTCAACTCGCTGATCGCTCTCGTAATGCTGGTGATCGAGGCGCTGCTGGGCTTTCGGTTGGCGTTCGCCCTGGGCGGCGCGAACCCGAACAACGGTTTCGTTGACTTCATTTATGACGTAACGAAGCCACTGGTTGCGCCGTTCGAAGGTATCTTCGCGCGGTCAGTCGACGGCGATACAGTATTCGAGCCCGAAACGGTGATCGCCATGGCTGTATGGCTGCTCGTTGCGCTCTTGCTGGTTGCTGTGGTGAACATCTTCATGTCGGCTCCGGCACCGGCCCGAACGCAGGCCGTCGAGCGCGAACGGCACGCACACTACGACAGCGGCATTCACTAAGCAGCAAACCGAGATACTAAGAAGCCCAGGCGATGTGCCCGGGCTTCTTGCTAAGGTGTGGGACCTGTTTATGCGGGCGCCGGGTTGGCCGCCGGCTCAGCGGCGAGCATGTAGCCGATGCCCTGCATCGTCTTGATAATCGTCGGATCCGATGTGTCGGGCTCAAGTTTGCGGCGCAGACGGGAAACCCATACGCGGAGGTACTGTACGTCATCACGGTACTCCGGGCCCCAGACCTTGCTCAGCAACTCCGCGTTTAGCATCACCTTGCCGGCGTTTGCAGCGAGGTACTGAAGCAGCAGCCATTCGGTTCTGGTTAGCGAGACCACATCCCCGGAGCGAGTTACGATCCGCCGGTTGAGGTCAATCTCCACATCTCCTGCCTTGATCATCCGTTCAGTTGATTGCGGGCCAACAGCGCGTCGCATCACTGCGTGGATCCGCGCACCCATCTCCTCGGAGCTGAACGGCTTAACTATGTAGTCGTCGGCGCCAAGCTCGAGGCCGCGAACCTTGTCCTGGTCGCTGTCTTTTGCAGTGACCATGATGATCGGTACCTCCCGGGTTTCGCGGATGCGGCGCATCACTTCCAGACCGCTCATCTCCGGCATGATCATATCCAGGAGAACAAGATCAGGACGCTGTTCTTCGAGGATGGCCAGCGCTTCTTCGCCGCTGCTTGCAGTCACGACGCGGAATCCCTGCTCAGTCAGGTCCAGCTTGATCAGCCTCAGGATTCCGGCCTCGTCGTCGACCGCGAGGATTAGGGGTTCCGGAGTCATTTCTTTCCTCCTAACGACACGCGGGTCGAGCTATTGCCCCACCTGGGCGTACCCACGCATCTCGTAAGCCAGTTTATTGCAGGATCGCTATGTTTCCACCGCAAAACCTTCCTCTCTGCGGCAGTGATACGCGATTGATATGCCCACCATCCTGCCGGCGCTGCAATGCGAATGACAGCGCGCGTGGCCCTACCTCAACGACTTCTGGATGTTCGCTGCTCTAGCGTATGTCTCAAACGTCTAAAAAAGTCTGGAAAGGAAAACCGATGGCCAAAACGACAACAAGGGTAGATGCCTTCTCGCTACTCAAGACGGATCACGATGCCGTCAAGAAGATGTTCAAAGAGTACGAGGGGCTCGGCGATCACGCGAACAAGGCGAAGCTCGAGCTCTCTACCCGGATCTTCGATGAACTGGCTGTACATGAGCAGATCGAGGAAGAGATCTTTTATCCGGCGATCCGCGAGAGCGCTACCAAGGGCGGCGTAGAGCTGGTGCTAGAGGCGTACGAGGAGCACCACGTCGCCGACATGATCATCGAGGAACTCAAGGCGCTTTCGCCGGAAGACGAACAGTATGACGCCAAGATGACTGTCCTCCAAGAAAACATCGAGCATCACATCGGAGAAGAAGAGGAAGAACTCTTTCCGGAAGCCCGCAGGGCACTCGGCGAAGTGGCCGAGGAAATCGGCGAGCAGATGGCCCAGAGAAAGCAAGAGTTGATTGGAGCGCAGGCGCGTTAGCCAGCTAGAAAGGGGAACGAACGATGGCAAACACGGCAGGTGACAAACTCACCCAGGCAAGAGGCAAAGCGCGGGAGGCAGCCGGCAAGGTGACCCGTAACCGCAAGCAGGAGTACAAGGGCAAGGCGGAGAACCTAAAAGGCAAAGTGACGGAGACCGTCAAGAATCTGGGCGACCGCGACAAGGACGACGACCGGTCCTAGAACATCGAGACCTCAGCCTCAAGCCGCCCGCGAGCCAGGCTTCGTGGGCGGCTTTTGTAATGTCGCTGCCACAGCTGCCCGCAGGGCCGTTTTCGCGCGGTTTAAGAGCCGCATATTACAGTTGGGCCTATGACGACGTATGCACCAGAGCGGCTCTCTCGGAAACCACCCGAGCGGCAGGACATCGATTGGTCGCTCCTTTCTCCGCAGGGCCGGGTCCTGTTTTATGTGGCGCTTTGCCCCCACTGTTCAGTTGAGGAGATATCGGTGGCCCTCGGCCTGACAGAACGCTCGGTCTGGAGCATCATTCGCAGCTTGCGCGCGACGGATATGGTGCGATACAAGCGCGTAGGTCGTCGGCACCGGTACTCGATCAACCTCGACGCTCCACTGCTTGCTCCGGCTCTCGAGGGGATCACCCTGCGCTCTGTTCTCGGTGACCTCGTGGAACGGGCGGATCGAGAGCAAGTCGCGAACTGCGTGCGTATCGATGACGCGGAGCAGGAAAAACGATGACCACGAAGGCGACTAAGAGCGCACGCGGCCGGAGCAGGAACGTTGAAGGCCGACGGACCAACAACGGTCGCAGCCGGAATGGCAACCACCACACGCATCGAGTACCCGGAGAGGAGGACACTCCGCATATCCATGTCGGGAACGGAAAGTCCGTCTTTCACCGCTTTGCCGATTGGGTTTCACGTATGACCGGTTCGCCGCCTGGATTCATCTGCGCGGGGGTGATCATTCTCGTCTGGGCGGTTACTGGTCCGCTGTTCGGCTTCGGCGACGCCTGGCAACTTATCATCAACACCGGGACTACGGTAGTAACGTTTCTGATGATCTTCCTTGTCCAGGCGACGCAAAACCGGGACAGTGCAGCCTTTCACCTGAAGCTGGACGAGTTGGTCCGTGCTATGCAGGGCGCGAGCAACCAGTTGCTCGATATGGAAGAGATGGCGCCGCAGGAGCTGCAGAAGATCAGGGCGGACTATGAGAAGTTAGCGGAGACGGAACGCAAGCAAACGGTCCCGCTAACGCCCCGTAAACTGCGGCTCCCGCTTCTCGATAAACGCCTTCACGCCCTCCGCAAAGTCCTTCGTCCTGAACAGCGGCAGTAGCTGCAGGAAGACGTGGTGAACGTTCGCCTCGAACGTTTCCTCCAGGCCCAGTCGCATCATTCGCTTTGTTGCCTGGACGGCAAGTGGCGCGTTCGCCGCGATCTCGGCAGCCATCTCATTGGCGGCCGGCAGCAGGTGGTCGTGCTCTACCACCTGGTTCACCAGCCCCAGGGCCAGCGATTCTTCTGCGCCAAGCACCTGGCCACGGAAGGCAACCTCAGCGGCCTTCGCCCAGCCGATCAGCCTGGGGAGCAGCCAGGAGCCGCCGCTTTCCGGCAACACGCCGCGCTTCGTGAACACCGCGGCCAGCTTTGCCTGCCTGGAGGCTATGCGAATATCGCAGCCCAACGCCAGGTCCATTCCGTAGCCCGCAGCAGGGCCGTTGAGCGCGCAGATCACCGGCTTGTCCGTGGTGTGCAGGACCACCGGCGGGCTGTTCGCGAGATCAAACTTCTGCACCGAGAGGTCCGTCCCGTTGTTGGAGCCGATGCCCGTCCCTGCCATCTGATCCTTCAGGTCAAGTCCTGCGCAGAAGCCTCGCCCTGCTCCGGTGATGATGATTACGCGCGCCGCCGGATCCCGGTCTGCATCGCGCAGCGCTTGCGAGAAGGAGTCCAGCATCGGCCCGGTGATGGCGTTCAGGCGGTCCGGCCGGTTCAGCGTAATGGTGGCGACGTTGTTCGAGACTTCGTACAGCAGGTCTGAGTATTGGCTCATTTGGGCACCTCCACGGATTTGGCGGGACTAGCATACAACGCCTGGAGGTGAGGATTCGTGGCTAGAAAGGCTCGGGTGTCGTAATTGATGCGATAACCCAGGACCCCTCGCGCAGCTCCATGTTCAGCGTTTCTATGGCGTCGCTCTGGAAGTATCCTGCCACCACAGTGGCGCTCTCGTCCTCGAACGTCGATTGCGCCAGAAGAATACAGATGCGCCCGATGTTCTCAGCCTGAATTGCAGGCTTCTCCGCCTCGTCTGCCTCGTCGTACTTCTCGTTGATTCCTTCACAAGAGATGGGGTCCGTGAAGGAAACGGGAGGCAGCAGTGAGAGATAGCGGCTGGCTATTGAGAGGAACAGCGGGTGTGCCGGGTTTATTTCCCCTTCGTCATCCACGAGCTGGGGCGTTGGAGTAGGGGTGGGAGAACGCCTCCCGGTGGCCGTCGCGCTTGAAGAGCCATCGGCTGTGGCTGTTGGAGTTGCGCTCGTTCCCCCGTCATCGTCCCCACAAGCGGCGAGAAGGGCGAGGGCAAGCGCGACGCTTGCCAGCCAGATCAACCTCACGCAGGACATCATACAGGGCGCGATTGTCCATGCACCGCTTACTGAAGGTTCACTCGACAATATCAACAACGACTACCCTGGTCCCGTCTTTACATATGGAGGGTTATCGTAAGGATGAGCCGCGAGGTCGAGAGGGAATCGTCAAGAGCGAAGCTGGCCAGTCTCTAGTTCTGTTCGTATTCGGACTGACGGTCATGGTTGCCTCAATCGCTTTTGTGGTTGACCTGGGCATGGCGTACCAGAACCGGACTTCTGATCAGGCTTCCGTGGACGCGGCTGCGCTGGCTGCGGTCCGGGAGCTGCGCGACGGGCGCGGTTCAGAAAGCGCAGAGGAAGTTGCCCTGGACTCGGTAGCTTCAAAATCGACCGAATGACATCGACACAGACGAGACTGAAGTTACGATCCCCCCGGACGACGGCCCATATAGTGGCCAGTCAGGATGCGTCGAGGTCGAGGTATCAACGGAGTCGCCGGCGGTATTCGCTCAGGCGTTTGGGCATACATTCTTCAATACCGGGGCCCCGCGCGGTAGTCTAAAGCTCGTGGAGTAGTCCCGGCCGGGGCATTACAAACGCATAACAGAGTTCCGAGCATTGGCCAGCGGGCGGCCAGAAATGCCACCTTTGATTAAAATATCGAGCGCAGGTGCAAGAGCGCTCCATGATTTCTGGGCAGTCTCCGCCTCTCGAACGCGTCGAACAGCTTGCGGTCCTGTATGACCTGGCCTCATCGGTAGGCCGCGCCGGGGAGCTGGATGCGATATATCGAGCGGCATTTCTTGCTATAGACCGCGGACTGCAGGCAGAAAGAGCTTCGATCCTGCTCTTCGATCCTGATGGTGTGATCCGTTTCAGGTCGTGGGCCGGTCTCTCCGACGAATATCGGGCCGCGACCGAAGGGCATTCGCCCTGGCGGCCCGATCATCCTAACCCGACCCCCGTCCTCGTAGAAGATGTGCTGCAAGACGATTCCCTTGCCGCTCTATCCGAGGTCATAACGCGAGAAGGCATTCGCGCGCTCGGATTCTTCCCTTTAGTCTCGTACGGACGCTTGCTGGGCAAGTTCATGGTCTACTACCCGGATCCACACTCGTTTTCTACCGACGAGGTCAAGATGGCCGAGCTCATTGCGGGTCATGTGGCCTCGGCAATCGACCGCCAGATGAACGAACAAGCGCTGCGTGCGAGCGCTGAGCAATTTTCGAAGGCCTTCCACGCCAGCCCGGTCGGCCTTTCGATTGTGCGGGCGGACGACCGCCGGTTCCTCGATGCGAATGATGCTTTCTTGAATCTGCTTGGTTACAGCCGCGATGAGGTCGTGGGTAAGACGGTTTCGGAAGTCGATATCTGGGCGGAGGGAGAGCGGGACAAGGCCACCATGATGCTGGTCCAGCAAGGATTCACGCATCATAAAGAGGCACGTCTTCGTACGAAGACTGGGGAGAACCGGGACATCCTCGGGTCGATGGAGGTTATCACTGTTGGTGGTGAGACCTGCGTCCTTTCGCTGGTGGTGGATATCACTGACCGGCGCCGAGCCGAGGACACGCTCGCGTTCCAAAAGGCGCTCTTGCAAGCACAGAGCGAAGCATCGACCGATGGCATTCTGGTGGTCTCGCCAGCCGGAGAGATGATTTCTCACAACCGCCGGTTTATCGAGATGTGGAGCATCCCAGAGCATGTCATCGAGAGCCGCTCAGACCAGCAGGCGATCGAATCCGTGCTGGAGCAACTGTTCGATCCGGACGCTTTCACTCAGCGAGTTGAGTACCTTTATTCCCACCCGACCGAAGAAAGCCGGGACCGGATCGACCTCAGGGATGGCCGGGTCTTTGAGAGATTTAGCAGACCCCTGGCGGGCAATTCCGGCGACTACTATGGTCGTGTCTGGTATTTCCGCGATATCACTGACCTCATCCGCAGGGAAGAGAGAGATGCCCTTCTAGCCGAAGCCGGGGCAGTGCTCACTTCTTCGCTCGAGCCTGAGACGATTCTTTCTTCGCTCGCACAGCTCATGGTCCAGCGATTCGCAGACCTCGTCTGGGTCCACGTCCAGGAGGGCGACACGCTCCGAAGGGCGGCCTTTGCGGCTGCCGATCCCGCCGTTGCTGAGCCGTACTCCAGCATCGATCCGATCAGCGCCCCCGCCAGGGGCGCCGATCATCCAGTTGTGCGAGTGATGAGGACGCGCCAGTCAGAGATGTACACGGAAATGCGGGACGAATTACTTGCCCAGGCATCTCGCAATGACGCTCACCTTGCGCTGCTAAAGTCGCTTGATGTTGGATGCGCCATCGTCGTGCCGATCATGGCGGGAGACTCGCCGAGAGGCGCGCTCACGTTCGCGCGCTCTTCCAGCACACCCAGGTTCACACACTATGACGTTTCTGTGGCTGAGGATTTGGCGGCCAGGGTTGCGCTCGCGCTGGATAACGCCGGTCACTACGAAGAGTCTCTGCGGATGCAGCAGGAACTCCGGCGGCTAAACGAAGCCAAGGACGAGTTCCTGGGCATGGTCTCGCACGAATTGCGCACACCGATCACCACCATTTACGGAGGAGCCAGAGTTCTGCGCGATCGTCCCAATCTCTCGGAGGCGGACCGGGACGAGATGTTGAGCGACATCCTGGATGAGTCTGAGCGATTGCGGCGGCTCATCGAAGACCTGCTCGTGCTGGCTCGTGTTGAGCTTGGCGAAGAGTTGCTGACGGAGCCGCTACTCCTGCAGGTGGAGCTGCCGAGGCAGTTGGAGACGGTCAAGCGACGATCGCCTGGGAGGCCTGTAGAGACCGACTTTGAGGACGCACTTCCGCCGGTGCTTGCCTCTGTTACCTATCTTGAGCAGGTCTTTCGCAATCTTATCGCCAACGCCCTCAAGTACAGTCCCGGCGGATCTCCGATAGTCCTCACCGCGGTGAATACGGGCATGGAAGTGGTGGTCGGCGTTTCAAGCAGAGGCGCTGAGGTAGACGCGGCCGAGGTCGAGCGAATGTTCGAGAGGTTCTATCGGTCCCAGCCCGCCGCCGAGCGTAGCGCCGGGGCAGGGATCGGGCTCACTGTTTGCAAGAGGCTGATGGAAGCCCAGAACGGACGGATCTGGGCGGAGCCGCGCGAAGGCGGCGGTCTGACGGTCTACTTCGCGCTGCCGGTGTGCATGGAGTAACTACTTCTGAGTGAAGGGGCCTGCTAGCCGCGACACACCTGCCGTGCCGCTACTCGATGCCGTGTTGGCGTATATCTGTATATTGGTGAACAGCAAGAAACCCTGGTTGGTGAGCGAAAGACAGAGCTTGTCAGGCGCAGCGAAGACGCGGCTCACCGTCCCGCTCGTCTTCGGAATGTCGAAGGAAACTCCGCGCAAATCCTGTCCGACGGGCACCACAAATGTACCTGACGCGAAAATCTGGCCCGGCATCGGGTTGGTGCACTGTGAGTTCTGCCACCAAATCGAAGCTGACACCTGCGTGGCCAGGCCCGGCTGGTCGCCCTGCACCAGGTGAAGTGGCCAGTCATTAGCATTCGAAGCGGTGAAGATGCCGACAGCCGCAAACGTCCTGGTACTTCCGGTGTTCAGGGAAAACATTCCTGAGGGGGACCCCGCAGTGGACATCGTTGTGCCATTCAGCTGAAGGTTCAGGCTGGTGACGTAAGTGAACGGCCCTTCGAGGCGCGACACGCCCACAGTGCCGCTCTGGGACGCGGAGTGGGCATAGATCTTGATGTCATTCTCGCTCTCCGTCCCCATGTTCGCAATGGACAGGCAAAGCTTGTCGTTCGGCACAAATGTATGGCTCACCGTACCGCCTGTTTTGGGGACAAGTACCGTTATCCCGCGGTTGTCAGTAGCCACCGGAATCATCCATGTGCCGGTGGCAAACACCTGGTTGCTGATCGGCCCCGAGCTGCAAGCCCCGCCCCGTTGCCACCACACGGTGACTTTCACCGTTGTGGGTGCGTCTGGTTTGCCCTTCTGCACCAGCACAAGCGTCCAATCTGCTGCATTAGATGCACTGGTCACTTGCGATTGCGCCGTCAGGTACGCCGTCTCGCTTCGGTCGATCTTGAAGTCGCCAACGGGAGAAGTGGCGTTCGACAGATGAATGCCGTTCGCCTGCAGATTCAGGGCGCCGTGGGGGACGGCGGTGGGCGCCGGTGTCGGGCTCGGTGATGGAGTGGGTGCCGGTGTAGGAGTAGGCGTTGGCGTCGCGGTAGGCGTTGGAGTCGGCGTAGCAGTTGGCGTAGGGGTAGGGGTAGACGTAAGCGTGGCGGCCTGGGAGGCCGGAGGAGTGTCGATCACGATCGTGGCCGTGGTTGTCGAGGTCGATGTAGATGGCGTCGGCTCCACGGTCTCTATCGGTCCGGGGCTCAGGGTCACTGGAATGGGCGTCGTGGTCTTATCCGTAGGCGCAGGTGTTCTCGATGCGTCCGTCGTCGGTGTTGGCGTCTGAGGGGTCGTGGGCACCGGTGTTGCCGTCGGTGAGAACGTTGGTACCGGCGAGGGCGTGGGGGTAGGTATTGCCGTCGGGTCCGGAGTTGGGCTTGATGTGGGGGTAGGCGTTGGCGTAGGAGATCGTGTCGGGGAGGCTGTCGGAGGAGGCGTCTTGGTAGGCGTCGGCGCGGTTGTCTGTACCGGCGCGCTGACTACGGTTGGTCTGGGTGACGGTGTGGGTGTCCGTGGTAGTTGGGTTGGGCTTGCAGACGGCGTGTTGGTTGGCTCGCTCGTTGGCGAAAAGCCGGCTAATGGGGTCGCGGTCGGGCCGGCCGGAGGGGCGTCGCCGCGATCGATGCGGAGAATCGGAACGATCAAGAACGGCTCACCCGGCTCTGGTGTCCGCGAAAGCGCTTCTTCGTCCTCACGCGCTTCATCGACGATCTGCTCGTCAAGAGGAGGCAACGATAGGCCATTCGGGTCCGCGGAGTAGTCGGCGCTCACGAGGGCGTGCAGATCCGCATCGAGGACCGCCACCCCTGACCGGCCGAGAGCATAAGTTGCGCCTCCAACGGCAGCGGCAATCGCCGCAGCTATCACACCGAGGATGACGACCAGGTGACGGGAGTTCGCAAACACTTGCTAGACCGAGATCTGAGGTGTCTTTCGTCGATAGCCCTTCAATTCCGGCTCGATCAATCGGCGGCGCTCCCAATCGTGCAGTACTTCTCTCATCGTGCGGACGACGTCCGGGTCGAGGAATCTGCCGGCCTCGCTGTTCAAGATCTCCATCGCTTGCTCCGGGGTCATCGCGTCCCGGTAAGGGCGGTCCGTGGTCATGGCGTCGTACATGTCGGAGACGGCGGCGATGCGCGGAACGATCGAGATCTCGTCTGCGTGGAGCCCGCGGGGATAGCCGCTGCCGTCGAGGCGCTCATGGTGGCCGCCCACGAACTCGATGACTGGCTCAGGAAGGTCAACCGGCTCCAGGATCTTGAGCCCGATGCTCGGATGATCGTTGATAAGCAGGCGCTCTTCCGGCGTCAATGCAGCTGGCTTGCCCAAGATGGCGTCGCGGATGCCGATCTTTCCGATGTCGTGCAAGTAACCGCCGGTCTCCAGGTGCTGGAGCAGTATCTGCGGCAGGTCAAGACGCCTGCCGATTGTTACGGCCAGCTGCCCAACGCGCACGGAGTGCCCGAGCGTGTACGGATCGCGGGCATCTATAGCGGAGGTGAGTGCCTTGATCGTCGCCAGGTGCTGCTTTTGCAGGCGGGCTGTCATTCCGTCGAACGTTTCCGCCAGCTGACCGATCTCATCCCTGGTCCGGACTCCGCTGCGCGCATTCAGGTCTCCCGAAGAGACGCGGACGGCCGTTCCGGCCAGGCGCAGTATCGGCTTGGTGAGTGCGCCGGCCAGGAAGAAGCCGATACCAAGCACGGCCACGATTCCGATGCCGAATAGTATCGCCACCTGCGTCCGTGTCGCATTCCCCGCACTAAAGATGAAGTCCGTTGGAAGCGCAACAGAATAGATACCTGCTGTTCTTCCGCGCAGTTCCAGCGTCGAGTACATGAAATCGTACTCTCGTCCCCAGACGATGCGCGTTTCGCGTACCGTTTCGCCGCCCGTGATTGATGTCAGGAGAGTGGGATCACTAATCGTAAGGCCGGCATCTTCATCGCCCGGCTCGGCAACGAATGTTGACACGAGCGACGTGCCATCGAAGTCGTAGACGCTGATGTCAGCCAGCGCCTGCACCTCCGTGCCGGTGAGGAAGGTCTCCATAGTCGTGCCCACCAGCACTACTCCGGCCAGTTTGCCGCCGGACTTTATCGGCCCCGCTGTGTAGAGGATGAAGCCGTCGTTCGTCTCGATGATTTGGGCCTGTTTGTCGCCAAATTCATCGGTTACGCCGTTTAGCACGGCTCGCGCAATCGGCCATTCACCTTCCTGGCCACTGGTGATCGCGGTGACGTACGTCAACTCAGCGGGATTCGTTAGGGCGACAGAAACGAGAGTCTTGCCCGAGGAGTCCAGGACCGCGATTCGTTCCGTGCCGCTGTTCGCCGCAATTGGTACAGCGACCCTTTGCACTTGACCGGAATCTCCCTCTGCGATTGCATCGGAGATTCCTTGCGTAAAGGCGACGGTGCGGACCGTCTCCAGGTGAGCACGCTCCGTCCGGACGACAGAGTCAGATGTGACCCGCCCGGCCTCCGCCAGCTGGTTCTCGAAGCGCTCCTCTAACGAGCCTGTGACAACGTTGGTTGCCAGGTAGCTTCCGAACCCGGCCAGGACGAGCGTGAGCACGACGTACGGAAGAATGATCTTCCAGCTGATGTGGTGCAGTGGCCAGCTCATGAGGCTGCCCACTCGCCCGGGGAACCGGGTAGCGAGAGATGGCATTACTCTGAAGTAGACGCAACGGGTTTACGAGGTGTTGCCTTGCGATTTGTAAGGTGTTAACTGCTGGAAGAGCGCGCGCGAAGCTACGGGTTACGCAGTCCCTGGTTCTCCCCACGGCGGTCGCCGGCGCCAGCCGATAGCCGCGGAGGGCCGCATCTTTTCACATCACGGCGAGCATTGGCGTAGCTCTATTCCCGCAGGCGGCCTCTACTGTGAAGGAGCTAATCACGGCAGCAGACAGCGCCATGTATGCAGCCAAAAAGGCCGGCGGCGGGCGCTACGAAATTCGCAGCGCCGCCTGACCAATTGGCGGCAGTGCTGGCTGGTACCAGTACAAGGCTGAACGTTTCGCTTCTGCAATAATCCGTCTATTGTCAGGTTACGAACGCACGCGTACGCTGTCTGTGCGGGCACGGAACCGAAACTACTCGGTTGACGTTTATTAGAGAGATTCCGCCGGAGGCGCCGCCCTTGGATCCGAGAGAAACCGCTCAAAAGATCGTCAATAACGTCGAAAGCGTCATCATCGGCAAGCGCTCGCAGGTAGAGCTTGCACTCATGACCCTCATGTGCGGGGGTCACCTCCTTATCGAGGACGTGCCTGGCGTGGGGAAGACCATGCTTGCCCGCAGCCTGGCTCGTTCGAGCGGCTGCTCATTTAACCGTATCCAGTTCACGCCCGACCTGTTGCCCAGCGACGTTACGGGCGTTTCGATCTACAACCAAACTTCTTCCGGATTCGAGTTCCGGCCCGGTCCGATATTCGCGCAGATCGTCCTCGCCGATGAGATCAACCGCGCCACTCCCAAGGCACAATCGGCGCTACTCGAAGCGATGGAGGAGCGGCAGGTGACCGTCGACGGTCATACGCACCAGACGCCCGACCCGTTCATGGTCATGGCCACGCAGAACCCGATCGAGTACGAAGGTACATTTCCTCTCCCCGAGGCACAGCTCGACCGCTTCCTGATCCGGCTGGAGCTGGGCTATCCGTCTCCCGAGAACGAGCGAGCGATGATGGAGCGGCAGATTCACGGGCATCCGGTGGGAGAGCTCGGGCAGGTGTGCCAATCAGAGGAGATCCTTGGCTTGCAGGCGGCAGTCCGGGAAGTCTACGTAGATACTCTCATCCAGGAGTACATCGTGAAGCTAGTCGACAGTACGCGCGCTCACTCGAGCGTCTATCTCGGTGCATCGCCGCGTGGTTCGCTGTCGCTTCAGCGACTATCACAGGCGCGGGCGATCCTGCAGGGCCGCGACTACGTTCTGCCGGATGATGCGAAGCGGCTGGTGTATCCCGTTCTCGCACACCGTATCCTTCTCAACGCTCAGGCGCGCGTGAAGGGTGTCACCACACAGCAGGTCATCGAGGAATGCGTCGACCGCGTGCCCGTTCCGGGAGTCCGTCCGAGGGAAAGCTAGGCCTGGTGCGCAACGTTCTCCTCCTGCCACTCCGGGTTCCCGGCGCGCTGATAGACCTATTCGTTCGCAACTACAGCCTCTGCTGTGTGATCGCCGCGCTGATCAGCGCGATAGTCCTGGCGATCACCACAGGGCACTGGATCTTCGCGCGCGGCGCTTACATCATCGGCGGACTTATTCCCCTCTGCTTTGCCTGGGCGCGAATCAGCGCCGGAGTGTTGGACGTCGACGTAGAGCGGACAACAGACCGCCTGCAGGTCGGGCAGCAGACGGAGACGCGACTGCGGCTAAAGAGTCGCAGCAACCTGACCAAGGTCTGGCTCGAAGCCGTCGATGAGACGACGATGCCAGGCGGCTCCCCGAAGACGGTGGTTACGCTGCCGGCCAAGGGTAGCCGCAACTGGCGCACAGAGGCGCGGTGCACTCGGCGCGGCGTCTACTCAGCTGGCCCGATCCGCATCACCAGCGGCGACCCGTTCGGTCTATTCAAGGTGACCCGGCGCTATGGGGCGCAGCAGCGATTAGTCGTCCTTCCTCAACCAGAGGAGCTGCCTTACTTCTGGGTGCCAGCGGCACAACTTCCCGGCGAGGGTGTCGTCCGCCAGCGCACCCACTACGTGACACCGAATGCCTCGGGCATTCGCGAGTACTACCCCGGGGACAGCTACAACCGAATTCACTGGAAGAGCACAGCGCGGCTGGGCAGGCCGATGGTGAAAACGTTCGAGATGGACCCGACCAGCAACATCTGGATCGTCCTTGACTTGCATCGCCCGGTGCAGGCTGGTGACGGCGACGAGAGCACTGAGGAATACGGAGTCCGCATCGCTGCGTCGGTCGCTTATCACTTCCTGCAGTCGAACCGGATGCTCGGCCTCATGATGGACGGTGACCAGAAGGTTGCTATGGATCCGCTGCGCGGCGCGCAGCAGTACGGACGTATTCTGGAAGCCCTAGCTGTCGCGCAGGCTTCTGGCTCGACGCCACTCTCGCGGCTCCTGCAGGAAGAAGGTCGCCGCATGGGGCGGCACACCACCTGTGTCATCATTACCGCCTCTACCGATCCAGAGTGGGTGACCTCGCTAAGCTTCTTGCTGCAGCAGGGCGCCCGCGCCGCTGTTGTCCTCCTGGATCCGGGTACCTTCGATGACTTGGGCGAAGCAAACCTGCCAACAGGTGACCTCGCGGCGCTTGGAGTTGTCACCTATGTAGTTCGCGGCCAGTCCGACATTTCGCTCATGCTGGGGCCATCCGGTGTGGTCGGAGATGAGAAGCCTGAGCGCCAGCCGGTGGGAGTCCGCTGATGGCCGAGATCCAGTGGACCCGCCCGGTAACCGCGCGACCACCCATCACCTTCGGAGCACTGTGGCAGCGCCTGACCGGCGGTCTTCTCGACTGGGAGTTCGTGATCACCCTCTTCCTGGCGCTCGGCGCCGTGGTTGCGGTGGCTGCCCCGCTGGAGGATGGCGGCTGGCGGCGCAACATGCCGCCGATCACGATCGTTGGCGTCATCTCGGTCACTGTTGGCATGCTGCTCGCCCGTTCACGGCTTAGCGTTTTCGCGGCCTTGCCACTGGGCATTCTCATCGGCGCTATCGTTGTTGGTTGGCAGACGCTGGCGATGGTCGGTCCGGGCACGGTCAGCGAACGCATCACTGCCGTGCACGACCGTTTCGATGCCTGGTTCGCGGTGGCCAACTCCAGTCAGGTCACCAACGACGCGTTGCCCTTCAACGTGCTGATCATCGCCCTCACCTGGCTGGGGGTGATGCTCTTTGCGTGGAGCGTCTGCCGCTGGCAGAACGCGTGGCTCGGGCTGATCCCGGGCGGCGCCGCTCTGTTCCTGGACCTCACCCTCGTCGGCGATGACCTAACCGGCGCGATCATCCTTTACATGCTGTGCGGATTCCTGCTTGTTATGCAGACCAACCTGCTCTCGATGGTGCGTGAGTGGCGGAAGGAGGGCACACCCTACCCGCCGATGATTAACCTCACGTTTCTGAACTTCAGCACATGGGCGATGATCGCGCTGATCATCGGGGCCTGGGTGATACCTGCTGGGCTCAAGACACCAGGTCCCATCCAGGACCTCGCTGCGGACAGCCTTCAATTCGCCTCCCGCTATGTTCGCCTGGCTGGCCCGCTCCAGTCGAACAAGGTGATCCCGATCCACAGTTACTCTGACACGCTCCCATTCACTGGCTCCGTCAAGCTTGGCGAACGAGAGCTGATGACGGCGACGGTCAGCAATCAGGAGATCGCCGGTAACCTGCTCCTCCGTGGCGCAACCTACGACCAGTACGAGAGCGGTGGTTGGCGCTCGGGGGACCGGCGCGACGTCATGTTGCCAGAACCGGACACAGAACGCATCATTGCGCTCCTCGAAGACGACCCGAATGCCGGGACGGTGCTCAGCCTCCTGATCGAGATGCGAGCCAGGTCGGTGGTGGGGACAGTGATCTATGTACCCGGCGTGCCCGTGTCCACGGATCGAGGAATCGAAGTCGAGGTACCTGCGAGTGCCGTTCGCACTCGTACCTTTGGCCTCACGGGCTATCGCGACGTGAGCGACGAGCAAGTGCTCGCTTTGGAACTTCGTCCTGACGAGGTTGGAGTGGGGGTCGAAAGAGACGAGAGTGGCTCGGTAACAGCCATCCTCTTCGTCAACCTGAACGATCTGGGTTTGCTTGATAGCGCCTCAGTCCTCGACCCCGGCGGGCGAATCAAGCGCTACGAGTCCTACTCTGTTACAGGCTTCATACCGGAGACGACGCCCGAGATGCTGCGCGAAGCCGGTACGAAGTACCCGGACTGGATAGCCGGCTCGTACGTCAACCAGGGCCTGGATAACCTGCCGGATAGCGTTCGTAGTCTCGCGGCCGACTGGGCAGGCGATTCTGCAAACCCATATGACACGGCGATCGCTATTCAGGACAAGCTGCGGAACGGGTACCCCTACAATAGGCAGATCCCGGAGCCGCCGGCCGGCGTCGACGGTATCGAACACTTCCTGTTCACGCTAGGCCAGGGGTACTTCAACTACCACGCCTCGGCGATGGTCATGATGCTCCGTTCAGAGGGCGTACCAGCGCGCCTCGCCATCGGGTTCGCTCTTAATGACACTGATCGTGACGGCACTGGCTCGTACGTCATCAAAGACAAGAACTCTTACGCTTGGCCGGAAGTCTACTTCCCCGGCATCGGCTGGGTGCCCTTCAACCCGACGCCTGACCGCGATGCAGATCTGACGCCGCGCACTGACGGGTCGGGCGCGCTCGGCGATGAGGGTAGCATCTTCGAGCACCTGCCTGCCGGCGTTGGCGACATTCCCGCCGATTCGGGTAACGAAGTCACCGATATCAAGGAACCGCAGACGGTTTCGCCCGGAAGTGGTGGTGCGGGAGAGCAGCCGCTGGAATGGTATGTGTCTGCTGGCGTGACGCTCTTCCTGGCGGCTCTCGTCGGTCTGGCAGTTCTGGGTTGGAATCGATCGGTTGCCGGCCTTCCGTACCCGCAGCAGCTCTGGGCGAAAACAGTCCGTCTTGCCGGCTGGGGCGGACTGCGGCCGGAGCCGGGGCAAACGCCGCACGACTTCGCACGACGCCTGGGTAAGAGATACCTGGACGTTCGTGACGAAGTGCCGGTCCTCGCCGACGCCTACGTGAAGTCGCGCTACGGTCACAAGAACATCACGGAAGCCGAAGCGGAAGAGCTAACCAGCCTCTGGCCTGAAGTGCGCGCCAACCTCGTCGGCGGGCTCGCCGGCCGCTTCCTGCGTCGGCGGCGCGAGAAGCAGTACTGAGCTACCGCACGCGTCCCATCACGAACTTCAGGTACTTGCCCTCCGGAAACGCCTCGATCACCGGATGATCGAATGATGCACCGTAGACGCCCTCTAACGTCCAACGCCGGCGTGCCTGTCGAACGCCGGTCTCAATAGTGGCAAGAAACTCATCTTGGCCGATGTGGCTTGAGCAAGACGCCGCGCAGAGCAACCCACCCGAGGTGACTATTGTCGCCGCCATCTTGTGCAGGCGCTGATACGCCCGACGGGCGGCTGGCACGGCCTCTTTCTTTGGCGCGAAGCTGGGCGGGTCCGAGATGATGATATCCCATCGATCGCCGCGTCCAATTGCCCCGGTCAGGAACTCGAACGCATCAACGGTGTGGAAGCCCGCACCATCCAGCGGCAGTTCGTTCAACTCGAAGTTTCGCTTCGCTGCTTCGATCGCTGGCGCGGCGATATCAACGGTGTCCGTGCGTCGCGCTCCTGCCAATGCAGCGTGGACGGCAAACCCGCCTGTATACCCGAATAGGTTAAGCACGGACTTTCCTCGCGCACGAACTGCTACCCGAAGACGATTCTCACGCTGGTCGATGAACAGTCCGCCCTTTTGGCCGTGCGCCAGGTGCACCTCTAAGCGAGCGCCGTTCTCAAGCACTTCGCGCACGCTGGCTTTGCCGCCGCGTTTCGACCTGTCGACGACGTGACGTATCGGCAACCGAGTGTCCGTTGCTTCCCGCAGGCGCGGCTCGAAGGGAGAGTAAAACGCGGTCGCTCCGGCACCGTCGAACCGAACCACGGCCGTGTCTGCGTATACGTCCACATGCACGCCAGGCAAGAGGTCGGCCTCGCCGTGAACCCAGCGGAATATGTTCGTCTTCGACAAGTCGAGCTTGTCGAGGCGCCGCCCGAGCGCCGCCCGGAGCCGCTCGGCGATTAGCGTATCGGCGTCAGCGAAGCGATGGCCCGGCCCGCCCGACTCCAGCACGCGGACCGCGATCGGCGAACCACTGTCCCAATACCCGAGCGCGATCGGTCTGCCATCGCGAGCTCTGACTTCAACCGTAGCGCCGTTGTCGAGCGCCGTCTTCGTCTCGACAGCGTCTCGGTAGATCCATGGATGGCCCTGCCGGATTGAACGAGCGAGGTTTTTCTTAAGGGTGACCGGTCGCGGGCGGGTCAGAGCGGTGCGCCCTGCAGTCCCATGAGGCCCTTGATGTACTGCACCTCGCCGAGATGCTCTGTCACGTGGCCGATTGAGAAGAAGACCAGTACTTCCGCGCGAGGCGCACTTTCGATCACGTATACGTCTTTGAAGAACGGGAGAGGAATCTCCTCGCGCTCCTGCTCCGGCGTCAATGAGTCGGCATACTCCAGCACTGCAGCGCCGACGGCTTCGGCGTATTCGTAAAGAGTCTCGATGGGCAGATGCACTCTGGCGATCTGTTCGCGGTTGAGCCCGGTACCGAATGGTGGGTCGCCGGGCTCAGCGACCGGCAGGCGTTCCGCCCGGCCGTTCCGAGCGAACACCGATGGCTTTTGCATCAGGAGCATGTGAATAAGCTCATCTTCGGAGCGGTAGGCGTGCCATATCGCGAAAGTGATGTGGTTCGGGTTCTTTTCTGGTTGCCAGTGGAGTTGTTCCTCTGTCAGACCTGCGCAGATCAGACGGGGATACGAATGCCAGAATTCGAGGTTTTTCCGGATTAGCATCGGGGCGATTGTGCGTCGGTAGGGGCGGCCTGTCAAACGCAAACCTTAATTAAGCGTTCGATAAATAAATAGATATGTGTGATAACTATCACAGTATACCTTCGGCCAGGTCTATATCATGTGGATAGGGAGACCAGACGTAGAGGCTTCCATACACAGAAAGGAGAGTGCGCAGCGTGTTTACGTTTATGCCGGATGAACTGATTTGGGCGATCCGACGCGAGCGTGAGGAAGAGGCAAGAAACGTCATGCCGCACACCACGCCCAAGGCGGACCCGGAACGGTCTGTGCCTCAGTTCCGGCCTGCACAGCCGTTGGCTAGCTGGATTTCAGCCAGCCTCAAGGCAGGCAGTGGCCGAATCTAACCCGAATACCTCGAGCTGACCCCTCAAGAAAAGGCGCCCACGGTGGGCGTCTTTTCTTTTGCCCTGCTAAGGGTCTCGGGCGCAGCGAAACCCCATGTTCCCTGTGCTGCTGTCGGGCGTATTCGCACTTCGGGCTGCTACCCGGTATCGAAAGCAGTAGGACTCGTGGCAAAGGTAGGATCCACCGCGAATGACCCGGTGCGTGCCCGAGTCCGGACCCAACGGGTCAGTGCGTGGACCCTTTACGTGGAATGTGGGGCTGAACCAGTCGCTGCACCACTCCCAGGCGTTACCGCTCATGTTGTACAGGCCAAACGCGTTCGGTACGAACGCGCCAACGGGCGCTGTTCCGTAATACCCGTCCTCGCAGGTGTTTCGCGGCGGGAACTCTCCCTGCCAGATGTTGCAATGGTGCTCGCCACCCGGTGTCAGCTCATCTCCCCAGGGATAGCGCTTGCCTTCGAGTCCGCCCCGCGCCGCATATTCCCACTCGGCTTCCGTCGGCAGCCGCGTACCCGACCACTCGCAGTATGCCGACGCATCCTGCCACGACGCGTGTACGACGGGATGGTTTCCGCGTCCAGCCAGGTCAGACTGCGGTCCCTCCGGGCGGCGCCAGTCTGCGCCCTCCACCCGCCGCCACCAGGGCGCGGCAGCCGATCCCCGCGTTTCCGGAAAGTCATCAGGCAGCAGCCCGGCAAACACGAACGACCAGCCGAACCTCTCGGCGTCGGTGCGGTAACCGGTCGCCTCCACGAACTCTGCAAACCGCTCGTTCGTAACCGCGTACGGGTCGATCATGAACGGTCGCAGTGTTATCTCGCGAGCCGGTTCCTCGCCGTCCGCCGGGTACCCTACCGGATCGTCTGTGCCCATCAGGAACCGCCCGCCTGGCAACAGAGTCAACCCATCGTGCTTGCCGTTCGACGCCGGCAAGGCCGGTGCACGTGCGTCTTCATCGTCCCGCCCGGACGAAGGCGAGCAACACGGGGAACTATTGTCCATTGTCCGGTTTACTGGCGCGCGAGGCCGATCTGTGCCTCTTGCTGCAGGTCCCGTGCAGGGCGGCCTTCAACATCAACGATGACGCGCTTCAGCGCTGCCCCGAAGGAGAACGGAATCTCGTACTCATCCGTCACGGCAGCTCCAGCATCGTAGCCGACTCGCAGGGATTCGCCGAGGCCAAACATCAACGGCACGGTCAGCGGAAAGTCTGCTTCTCCAACGACCCTCCCGTTCTGCAGGAGGCGCCCGATGCCACCGGCTCCGAACGGCTGGCTGCCGGTCTTCTCGAACGAGAATCCGAGTGTGCAGGGCCCGGTTGGCAATGGCTCGTTGGAAACGATGCGATAGAACCCGCGCGCCAGGAGGTTGTAGGTGTAGCGCAACCGGCCATCTTTCACGAACAACACAAACCCACCGAACCTGCTGCCGACCGATACAAGGACACCTTCAGCTCCCTCGGAGGGCATTTCGACCTCCGCAGTTATGCTGTGCGACCGGTTCTTCACGTTTGCCGCTGCGAAGAACTCTACTGAGGCGCCGTTCGGGTAGTACACGTACTGTTTGCGGCCGGGAGTGATCCTCGGTCTGCCGGCCATTCGCCCGATCGTGTGGGCCTGCACGGGCAGTACGTTGTTGCGCGCTGCCTCTATCCACCATATCTCCTGGAGCTCGCGCAGCTTATCCGGCCGTTCGATCGCGAGGTCTCGTGACTCCGAGAAGTCCTCCGCGACGTGGTACAGCTCCCACTGATCGTCTTCAAACGGCTTCGTCGGGTCCGTCACTCCGTCGTAGATCATGCCTTCCGTGCCGTGGTAGGTGACGGCTTTCCATCCGCGGTCGTAGATCGCCCGGTTGCCGAGCATCTCGTAGTACTGAGTATCGTGCCGGCTTGGTGCCTTCTGATCGTCCAGGGTATGAGTGAAGCTGATGCCCTGATGCGGCGACTGGGTCACTCCCTTGATGTGCTTCGGCGCCTCGATATTCAGGGCGTCCAGCAGCGTCGGGGTCACATCGATCGCGTGAACGTATTGGTGCCGAACCTCTCCACGCGCCTGCACTCGGGCAGGCCAGTGAAAGATGCAGGGGTCCGCTACGCCGCCCTCATGGACCTCTCGCTTCCAGCGCTGGAACGGTGTGTTACCGGCCCACGCCCATCCGAACGGGTAGTGGTTGTAGGCGCGCGGCGTGCCCAGGTCCTCGATTCGTGCCAGGCACTCATCGACTGACTCCGACAGCCGGTTGAAGAACGCGGCCTCGTTCAGCGAGCCGTGCGGTCCGCCTTCGGCGCTCGCACCGTTATCGGAGATCGCGACGATTATGGTGTTGTTCAGCTCGCCCAGCTCCTCGATGAAGTCAAGCACACGGCCGATGTGGTGGTCCGTGTAGGACACGAACCCGGCGAAGACTTCCATCATTCGGGAGTAGAGGAACTTCTCGTTGTCGGTCAGCGTGGCCCACTCCTGGATCCAGTGCGGGCGAGGCGTAAGCTGCGTGTCGGGTGGGACGATGCCCATCTCTTTCTGCTGCTTGAAGATGACATCCCGGGCCTTCTCCCAGCCGATATCAAACTTCCCCCGGTACTTCTCGATCCACTCTGCCGGGGCGTGGTGCGGGGCATGCCCGCAGCCTGTGCAGTAGTAAAGGAAGAACGGCTTCTCGGGATCGACGTTGCGGAGGTCGGTCAGGAACTCGATCGCTTTATCGGCGATGTCCGCGCTCAGGTGGTAGCCTTCCTCCGGCGTCCGCGGTGGGTGCACCTCATGGTTGTCGGAGACCAGGTCGGGGTGGTACTGGTCCGTGTCGCCGGCCAGGAATCCGTAGAACCTCTCGAAGCCGCGGCCTAGCGGCCAGCGGTCGCGGCGGGCTGCCATATTCATCTCGGCTTGCGGGGTGAGGTGCCACTTCCCGACGGCGTAAGCCGCGTAACCCTGCGGCGTCAGCACCTCGGACAGAAAACCGTTCTCGAACGGGATCTCAGCGGTGTAACCCGGGTAACCGCTCGGGATCTCGACGATGCTGGCCATCGCGTTGGTGTGGTGGTTGCGGCCGGTCAGGAGGCAGGAACGTGTGGGTGAGCAGAGCGCTGTGGTGTGGAAGTTGGTGTATCGCAGACCATTCGCCGCCAGGCGGTCTAGGTTCGGCGTTTCGCAGAGGCCCCCGAAGCTGCTTAGCTGTCCGTACCCAACATCGTCGAGGACGATAAACATGATGTTCGGCGAACCCGCCTTGGCGCGGACCGGTTGTGGCCAGTCAGGAACGGACTCGTGGACGTTGCGACCGGCGACGCCTTTGAACTGGTGGGGCATGGTGGACCTCCTGCACGCGCCGGGCACGCCCCGGCGGAGTGGGCCACATGATACCTGATGTTCAGTACGAACGCACGAGCGGCGGGAGCGCTACGGTCGTGGCTGCCAGGCCGGCAGCGAACCGTCCGTCACTCGCGCTACGTCCGAACCGTCGACGTCCGCTGTCCAGACGTATCCCGCGCTCTCGTACGACAGGTGTGCACCGTCCGATGTGAAACTGATGCTGGACGAGCCCGTCGTCGGGATCACCCGGCGCTCACTCGTCGCGATATCTACCAGCGCGACGCCGTTTAACCCCTCACCGGACTGCCAGTGATAGGCCAGTGTTCGCCCGTCGGGCGTCCAGTCGCTAGCGCCAGTCTCCGCGTTGCCGCCACAGCGTCCACCGAAAGCGTCCTGTGACATCTCGAGGCAGCGTGTGGCAGAGCCCGTGGCGACGTCGAATAGCACGTAACCGAAACAAGCGCCGCCAGAGGAAAACATCGCGATCGTGCTGCCATCCGGCGACCAGGATGGATTCATATAGAAGGCATCTGGCGCAAACGGGATGATGAGTCGCGCTGAGCCATCGTCAATGTTCGCGCCGACCAGCCCATCGCCCTGCGCGCAGTCGAACTCGTGGCGGACTACGCTACCGTCCGGCTGCAGCTCCTCCCACCATGACCTACGGCATGGATAAGCGGCCATTGAGCTGTCCGGCGACCACTCGGGGCCGCGGAGCGACCAATCCTCGGGACCCACAGCAGTTTCCGTACCCGTCGTGAGGTCAATCACAACAGGCGTTCCCTTGAATCCGCCGAGCTCGCCGGGTTTCTGCACACGAGTCGCTGCAAGGTGTGTCCCGCTGGGCGAAGCTGCACCCTCGGTCAGGCCGGCGAACTCTCTGAGCACCGCTCCATCCACCGAAACGATGTTGGTGGCGTACACCGTCTCTGCTGCGATCCAGCTGTAGGTGCCAATAACCAGGGACTCCCCATCCGGGAACCAGCGCAGCGACGAGGCGTACGTCTCTGGCTCGACGGCGTACAGGAGCCGTTCGTCCGAGCCGTCCGCATTCATCACATGGACGCCATCTTCGCGCACAAACGCTATCAAGCCGGCGTCCGCCAACTCCGGCCGGGCGTTAGATGGGGCTTGCGTCACCGTCAGCCAATTCTCGGCCACCCAGCCCTGGCCTAACACATACCACCACCAGTAGCCGTCTGCCTGCGTTGGCATCGACTGGTAGGCATCCTTCGCGGTGTTCGGGCCGTAGGAAAGCTGACCGACAAACCCGTCCGGAAGACAGTTCAGCGTCTGGATCGGCTGCTCACCGTCGACGTTAGGCCATACGAGTCCGGGGGATACCCGCACGTTCAGGCACGAATCCGTGCCCGTGATCTGCACCCAGTCCTCCGGCTTCAGCGTGCCGGTGTAGCCGGCCGGCGGTGTCCATGTCGCGACTGGAGATGGCACCGGAAGCACGTCCTCGGCGCTAAGGTCGCCGACAGTGAACTTGTTGGCCGGGAGCGTCTTCTTCGTCGGCTCCGTCGATGGAGTCGGCGTGGTGGCCGAGGTGGCCGAAGGCGTCCCGCTCGCCGGCAGGAACGCGACCGCTCCTAGCATGACAGTGGCTCCCAGGATTGCAGCAAGCGTTGGCAGGCGGTTCATTTTGCGCTTCACCTCGTGCTAATGAAACGCGGTCTCGATTCGCGGGATACGGGCCTTGCGGTGAATTCCAAAAGTGCCCGCCGGTGCTACGATTTCTGGCGTGGAAACGAAGGCCGGACCGGTGCAAACCGTCACGATCGCGGAAGGTCCGTTCACCATGGGCGACGACGGCCAGCGCGCCGACGAGCGCCCGGCCCACCGCGTGTTCGTCTCGGCGTTCCGGATGGCAGTGCTGCCCATCACGAACGATGACTATGCCGCTTTCCTCGCGGCGACGGCCCACGAGCCGCCGCGCTTCTGGGACGACGCTCGGTTTAGCCGGCCGCGCCAGCCGGTGGTCGGAGTGAACTGGTTCGACGCCGTCGCCTATTGCGAGTGGCTGAGTGCGGAGACGGGCTCGCGCTTCCGGCTACCGACCGAGGCCGAGTGGGAGAAGGCGGCCCGCGGTGGGGTAGACGCACTCTACTCCTGGGGTGCGGAACCGTTCAGGGATGGCGGGCGCTTCGAGCAGGAGGCTACGTGGGAGGTTGGCGCTGCGCCGCCGAACCCGCTCGGGCTAATCGACATCGGTTTTAATGTACACGAGTGGTGCTCCGACTGGTACGACGCTGCTTATTACGGCGTCTCGCCGGACCGCGATCCGCAAGGCCCGCCGGACGGCAAGCGGAAGGCATCGCGCGGGGGCGCATGGCGGCACCTCGTGAAGGTCAGCCGCTGCAGCGCGCGCAGCAGCATCCCGCCCGATTACCGCTACAACGACTACGGCTTCCGGTTGGCCTGCGACGCGTAATTGTCACAGGCCTCCTACGTCTCGTGGCGGAGGATAGGCGGGACGGGCACGAAAGCGTCGATTGAGCCGTAGGTGCCCGCACGGCGGAAGTCGTTCGCGGCGTCGAGGGCGGCCGCTTTGTAGCACTCCGCGAGCGTCGGGTAGTTGAAGACGGCATCGATGAAGTAGTCGAGGCCGCCGCCGAATGACATCACTGCCTGACCGATGTGGATCAGCTCGCTGGCCTGCGCGCCGAGGGCGTGGATTCCGAGAAGCCGGCCGGACTGCGCGTGGAAGAGCATCTTCAAGAAGCCGGCCTCGTCGCCGAGCATCTGGCCACGCGCGATCTCTCGATAGTGAGCGCGACCGGCCACATACTCGACGTCCGCCGCGTCCAGTTCCTCGCTGGTGGGGCCGAGCATCGAGATCTCGGGGACGGTGTAGATCGCGTAGGGCAGCGGCAGGACCGCGGTGTCCTCCGGCGCTCCAAAGGCGTGGCAGGCCGCGCGCCGCCCCTGCTCCATCGATGTCGCCGCAAGGGCCGGGCTCCCGATGACGTCGCCGGCGGCGTAGATGTGCGGGACGGCCGTCTGGAAGTGCTCGTTGACGGGGACGCGGCCTCGCCCGTCGGGGTGCAGGCCGGCGGCCGCCAGGTTGAGCGATGCCGTCGCGCCGACGCGGCCGACGCACATCAGCACGGCCTTTACTCGCACGGTCTTGCCGGAGGTCAGTCGCAGCTCGACGTGGTCCGGGTGGGAGGGGTCGATCGCTGATTCGCCTTCGTTGAGGTGCAGGGTGGCGCCGTTGTCGGCCAGGTGTCGGCCCAGGTGCTCGCCGATCTCGCCGTCGACGAAGGGGAGGAGCTGCGGGCGGCGGTCGACGAGGTGGACGGGGACGCCCAGCGCGGAGAAGACGCCTGCGTACTCGGTGCCGATGATGCCGGCGCCGACGATCGCGAGCGAAGCCGGGACCTCGGGCAGGCGGAGGAGGTCGTCACTGGTGAGGACTCGGTGGTTGTCGAAGGGGATTGCTGGGTCGCGGGAGGCCTCGCTGCCGGTGGCGATGAGGATGCGGTCGGCGGTGACCTCTGTGATCGGGCCGTTGGCCTCGGTGACTCTGATCGTGTGGCCGTCGACGAAAGATGCCTCGCCGCTGAGGACCTCGATGCCGTTCGCGAGGAGGTGGCGGCGGGCGGTCTCGGTCTGCTGCTGGATGACGTGGGCGGCCCGGTGCATGAGGTCCGCCATGGTGATGTCGGGGTCGACGGTGTAGTCGTGGCCGTAGAAGGTGCGCTGGTGGTAGCCGGTGAGGTAGATGACAGCCTCGCGGAGGGTCTTGCTGGGGATGGTGCCGGTGTGGATCGAGACGCCCCCGACGACGGCCATGCGCTCGACAACGGCGGCGCGGCGGCCGAGCTTGGCGGCCTGGACGGCGGCCTTCTGTCCGGCCGGCCCGGAGCCGATGACGACGAGGTCGAAGTGCATGGGGCTAGTGTAGCGCGGGGGAACAGGGCACTTGGAACAAGGAAACATCTACGATTGACCTCGGGAGGAGGTATCTGGGTTTTGATTGGCGCGGGGGATTTCGCGATTTTTGTTGCGGCGGCGGTTGGGTAGGAACTGGACGGCTGGACTACACTGTTTTTGCATGTCCAATGCCGCTAAGAAGCCCACAAAATTACAGCGAGATGCCATTCTGCGCATCGCTGCAAAATATGGCGCACGCAATATCCGGATCTTCGGGTCCGTTTCACGCGGAGAGGCCGATTCCGCGAGCGACGTTGACTTCCGCGTGGACATGGAGCCCGGGCGATCAGTCCTCGATCTCGGCGGCCTTCAGATGGAGCTCGAGTCGTTAGTGGCTGCCGCGTCGACGTCGTGACCGGGCGCGGCCTCAAGGCTCGAATTCGTGATCAGGTCTTGAGCGAAGCCATACCAGTTTGAGGGACCCCGAGGAGCGCCTGCGAGCGCCGATTCGTCGTTCGAGCGAGACGAACTGCTCCAAACCTGGTACCTGAGGCACCTGCAGATCATTGGCGGGGCCGCGAGAGCGTTGCCCGAGGACGTACGCGCCCAGGGGACTGATATCCCGTGGCCGAAGATCATCGGTATGCGGAAAGTGCTGGTGCACGGGTACTTCGGCATCGAGACCGCGCTTGTCTGGGATGCCGCGACGCGGGACGTGCCAGCTCTGAAGCCAGCGATAGAGTGATTGCTGCGCGAATTCAAGCGGGCGTCCGCCGGATAAGGCGACAACCAGTCGTCCAGCACACGTGCCATTCTTGCGTTGACGGGCGGTTCGTAGCTGTTACCATACGCATAACTGTGTAGGTGCGTATGCAGATACTTCATACAGCGGACGTGCACCTGGACCGCGCCTTTAGTGGCGTGGGCATGACGTCGTCGATGGCGGCGGCGCGGCGGGAGGAGCTGCGGGACGCGCTGCGGCGGTTCGTCGACCTGGCGCTGGAGCTGCGGGTCGATGCGGTGACGATCGGCGGGGACCTGTACGAGCACGAGCGGTCGACGCTGGACACGGGCAACTTCCTGCGCGGGCAGTTCGCCCGGCTGGGCGAGGTGCCCGTGCTGATAGCGACGGGCAACCACGATCCGTATGTGGCGGACTCGCTCTGGCGGCGCGTGGACTGGCCGGCGAATGTGCGGGTGTTTGGCGCTCCGGGTTTCCGGGCATTCCGTCTCCCCTCGCCCGCGCACGAGAGAGGGGCTGAGGTTGAGGGGTCAGGACAGGGCCCTGACCCACAGTTCTCCCCTCGCGCCATTGGGAGCGAGGTCACGGTTTGGGCGGCGGGGCATGATGGGCCGGAGCTGCGGCAGAACTTGCTTGAGGGATTTGAGGTGCCGCGGGAGGGCCCGGACGGGCAAGGCACGCATCTGTTGTTGTTTCACGGCTCGGACCTGAGCTGCGTTCCGGAGGGTAAGCGCGCGCATTGCGGGTTTTGGCCGGAGGATGTCGAGCGGACGGGCGCGGCGTTCGCGCTGCTCGGGCACTACCACGGTGCGAGGGTGTCGGCATTCATGGCGTACCCGGGGTCGCCAGAGGCGCTGGACTTTTCGGAGACAGGGGCCCAGACGGGCGACCGTCCGGCCGAACATTACGTTTTGCGACTGGAGATTGACGAGAGCGCGGCAAGGGCGGACGCCGTCCGCCCCTACATGATTCCGTTCGGGAAGGTGCGGTACGAGACTCGGCGGCTCGATGTGTCTGCGGCGACGACGTCGGATGACCTGCGAGCGGCGGTCGCAATGGTGGGCGATACGGGCGCGATCGTGCGGATTGTCCTCGAGGGGCAGCTGCAGCCGGAGGTCGATCTCGACGTGCGGGCGCTGTACAACGCCTGCGCCGAGCGGTTCCGCTACCTCGACCTGGTCGACCGCACAGAGCCGGCGTGGGTGCTCGAAGAGCTGGCGCTGGAGTCGACGACGAAGGGCGCGTTCGTACGGCGGATGCAGGGTCGAATCGAGTCTGCAATGGGCACCGAGCGCGAGACGGCCGAGTTGGCGTTACGGATGGGACTGCAGGCGTTCGATCGACGTGAGGTCACGGTACCGTGAGGCTTAAGTCGATCGAGCTGCCGGGCTTCGGCTGCCTGCGTGACTTCCGGGCGGACCTGGGCGCGGGGCTGAACCTCTTTTACGGGGACAACGAGGCGGGAAAGTCGACGCTGCAGCAGGCGATCTGCGCGATGCTCTACGGCTTCCACGACGGCGAGCGCGCGACGGCGGCGGAGAACGCGCGGCACAGGCGGTACCGGCCGTGGTCGGGGCTGATGTACCGCGGCGTGCTGACGTACGACCTCGAGGACGGGCGCGGGTACGAGGTGCGGCGCGACTTCTCGACTGCCGACGTGTCGACGCAGCTGCTGGACAGCCTCGGCTTCGACGCGGCGGCGGAGTTCGGGCGGGGGCGGCACGGACAGATCCCATTCGCGCGCAAGCAGCTGGGGATGCCACGGAGCGTCTTCGAGAGCTGCGCCTTCATCTCGCAGGGCGAGATCTTCGAGCTGAGCAAGAACGCCCCGACGGAGATCGGGGACGCGATCGCGGCGCTGGCGGATTCGTCGCGGCGTGATGTGTCGGCGCGGCGGGCCATCGAGAAGCTGGAGGCGGCGACGAAACGCATCGGGCGGGACAGCGCTCGGACGGCAGAGCTGCCGGTGGCCCGCGACAACCTGCGGCAGAAGCGTGTTGAACTGACGGCGGCGGACGCGGCGCGAGCAGCGGTCGCGGGCCAGGCGCAGAGGCTGGACGAGCTGCAGGCGAAGCGAGCGCAACTCGCAGCGCAGGTGCAACGCCTCGAACTGGCGTGCCACCAGGAGGAAGCAGTGCGGCTGCGCGACGACCTGCGGAAGCTGGACGCGGCGGAGGCTTCGCTGGCCGACGCGATTGCCCGGCGTGACGCGCTGCTGGGATACGCGAATGTTCTGACGGTGATGCGAGATGAGGTGATTAGTCTGCGAGCGGGCATCAAACGCAGCAGCGAGTCGCTGGTCCGGTTGTGCGAGGAGCGAGAGACGCTCGCGGAGTCGCTGACGGAGGGGATGCGCCTCGAATACGAAGCGCTGCAGGTGTCGGTCGGGGAGTTGAGCGAGGAGCAGGTGCGCTCGCTGGAGGCAGTGGCGAGGGGGGCTGCCAGGGCTGGGGCCCTGATCCACAAAGGTGGGGCCCTGATCCACAAAGGTGGGGCCCTGATCCACAAGAGTGGGTTGTGGGCTGCGGTCGGGCGGGTATTGCGGGCTGTTGGGCGCGCGATTGCATCGCTGGTTCGGAAGATGCTCCGGCGCTCCCCCTCCGCCACCCCGGTGGGCGCAGCAAGTGGCCCAGACGGGCGAGCTCCTACAACATTGCCGGTGGTCTCGGCGGACGAGGCGCAGGCGTTAATCGAAAAACACCGACGCTTTCTTACCCTGCGACCGCTCATCGACAAGGCGACAGGTCTGGCGAAGCGTATCGACGAAGAAGAGGCTTCCGTGGGCGCGAATGAAACGCAACTGCGCGCGTTATTGCGGACGGCGGGTATCGAGATGGCGTCGCTATCGGCGGGGGTTGAGGCGTACGCCGATGCCTGCGGGAAACGAGAGGCATACGAGAAGGCGGCGGCGTCTGCGCAAGCAGCTGAGGATCGGTGCGGCGCGGTCTTAGCCGGCCGCAGGCGCGACGAGATGGCGGTCGCGCTGGCCGAAGCGGAGGCCCGATGCGACGCAGCGGCTGGGGCGCAGCAAGCGGCCCAGCCGGGCGAGCGGCCCCTACCGAACGGTGTCGCGAGACGCGACGAATTGCGGAGGCAACTGCAACGGGCGCGCGACGACCTGCACCGCGGGGAACTGGATGCCGAGGGACTCGAGACGGAGGTGCGGGTGGCGCTGGAACGCTTTCGGCCGCGGGCGGAGATCGAGGAAGAGGTGGCGCACTGGGAACGAGAGGTGGCGCGACTGGAGCGGGCACGGGCGGCGCTGACGCTGGCGCGCGAGACGATCGGCGAGGCGATGACCGCGGTCTATCGGGACTTCGCGCCCGCCGTCAACTCTTTCCTCAGCGATGGCATCGAGGCCGCGACTGACGGTCGCTACACGCGGGCGCACGTCGACCCGGCGACGCTGCGGATCTCGCTGCTGCTGCCTGAGACGGGCGAAGTGCTACAGGACCCGCCGGTCAGCCACGGCACTCGGACGCTTCTCTACGTGCTGATGCGTATCGGGCTGGCGCAGCACATGAGCGCGATCGGGGAGCCGGTGCCGCTGGTGCTCGACGACCCCTTCGTCGACGTTGACTCCCGCAGGCTGCGAAGGATGCTGGACTACCTTCTGAAATTGACGGATCGAACGCAGGTCCTTTTATTCACCAAAGACGCGGAAATACTTTCCTGGTTTGAGGAAAACGCCGCTGACGGGCCGCACCGGGCATATGTCATGTCTGACGCGCTTTCCCCGTCGGTTCTGTAACGCTTACGGCTCCTCAACCGTCAACCCTACAGAACGGGGAATACTATCTCCCGCAATCTGGGGTGGGTGTATGAGAACTGTTACCGCTGAAATAGATACTGCTGTCGCTACGAAGACGGCGTGCGTGCTTGCGGATCGCGGTGTTTGGTCAGTCCCGCTCGCTGATGCGCTCGAGGCTCTCGGGTTCGCGGTTGGTGAGTGCTCGGATCTGAACGACCTCTTCGAGACCGCCCGGGGGGACGGAGCCAGCCTTGTCGTGGTCGCGCAGAACGATCCCTCCGCCGCTGTTCGAGCGTGTCGCGTTACAAACGGCCTGAGCGAACTGCCGATCATGGTCGTGATGCTTCGCGAGGGTGACCTCATTCCGTCGCTGGACGCCGGGGCAGATGATGCAGTGGTGGCCCGGGTCGACCCGGCGGTATTCCTGGCCCGCATACGAGCGCTGCTGCGCCGGACGCAACCCGACCAGAACGCCGCAAACTTGATGCGCGTGCGCGACCTGGCGATCGATTTCGAAAAGTACCAGGTCTCGCTGGAAGGCCAGGCCGTGGCGCTCACCCCGACTGAGTTCCGGCTGCTCGCAGTGTTAGCGCAGCAGGCTGGACGCGTGGTGGACCCGCGAGCGCTGCTTTCGGCGGTGCACCAGCACGACTACAGCGAGCGAGATGCGCAGAACCTGGTGAAGGTGCACATCGCGAACCTGCGCCGGAAGTTGAACGATTCCCGCAGCCAGAACCCATACATTCTCTGTGTGCGCGGCTTCGGGTACATGCTGGAGCGGCGTGGCCGCACTCGGCAGGACGACCCGCTGGCGGCGCTGGTGGAATCAGAGTAAGAGAACCGCACCAACGGCCGGAAGCCCCCCAATTCGGGGGGCTTTTCTTTAGGGTGGCGTTAGTGCGGACAGCGCTTTGCGCGTGTATGGCTCGACTACCAGGTGCGCTGGTTGTATAATGCGCTCGACTCAGGGGGGAGACTCATCGAAGCGTGCGACCTGTAAGACTACTTGAGATAGTCGTTTTGCTCGCATTTGTGGCGGCGGCGTCGGCCGTAGCCTTCCGTTCGGGGCAATCGGCACCGGAGGTGCGAGCCCTGACTCCACCGCCCGCTCCTACGCCAACCCCGGTATCCCCGAGTAAATCAATCATTACGGTGACGCACACATACGATGGCATCCCGGTGATCTGGGTTGCGCAGACACTGAGCCTCGCCTACATCGGCGACGAGACCTGCAGTGCCGGCGGACCGCAGATCGTGTTC